>Ga0116229_10007302_pt1 | contig 17549 bp, 13 predicted proteins | sample S1TSphgellanicum_3_FD_87313 | JGI IMG/M metagenome (GOLD analysis project Ga0116229, IMG submission 87313) | Host-associated microbial communities from peat moss isolated from Minnesota, USA - S1T2_Fc - Sphagnum magellanicum MG | ecosystem: Host-associated > Plants > Peat moss > Unclassified... | reverse complement strand
ATTTTTTTTTTTTTTTTTTGGGGGAGTCATTTCATCGTCACTGGTAGTGCGTAGCAGCGCGAAGCCCAAGTAAGAAAAAGGGGGTGGGATATGGGCACCGCAGGGGAAAGGTAGAGTCTCCCAAAAGAAATACAAACAAAAACCAAGTTTGACTTGTTTCTCTTTGTCTTGTTCTTCTTCTCCTTTGCCTTCCGCTTCGTCTTCTGCTTCGTTTGCTAGCAGCTCTGTTTGTTTACTCTCTCTCCTTCTTTCCCAACACTCCGCAGCACTGCAGCCTGCGTCCACAGTTGTGTTCGCAACGCCATTTGCACGCCACTAAATTGCTGCAGCGCCTCCCTCCCTCCCTCGCTTCCTCCCTGCGTTCCTTCCTTCCTTCCTTCCTTGTGTAATGCTTTCCATTGTCGTACTTTGTAGTTTCCTCCAGTACCATCAGTTTTGGCATAAGGGAAGTGGAGAGACTGTGTTTTCCATTGGCGACAGTTTGAGAGAGAGAGAGAGAGAGAGAGAGGGAGAGAACGAGAGACTCTGTGAGAGTGAGAGAAGAGAACAAGAACAAGAAGGGAGAACAACCCTGTGAGCGGAATTCTCGGTTGCGAACTGGAGGATGAGCTGAGATGAGTTGAGTTGCTTCTTTTGTGGGAGTGGGTTGCCGTCCTCGTTGGCTGTCAACGGTGGTGAAGAACATGTTTCTGAAGCGGCGATGCATCGGCAGCAAGCAGGTGGAAAGTATGGAGGAGAGTGCGGCGGAGTGTTGTTGTATGTCTTTGTTGGACCTTCCGGAGCTCGCTTTGGAAGGTATTCTAGCACGCTTGCCGGCGGTGTCGCTGGCGCACATGGCATGTGTCTGCCAGGAGCTACGCAAGCGATGTCGTAGCAACCATCTGTGGGAGCATCTGTTCCAGCAGAAATGGGCTCGCATTGCCGGTCCTTCGGCGTTTCGCGAGTGGCAGCGGCATTTATCATCGCAAGCGGAGATGGGAGGAGCAACGACGGTGGTGGACCGGAGTAGTAGTAGTAGTATGCGGGGCTTGTGGGGATGGCCACTCTCCTGCTTGTGGCCTTTCTCATGGCTGAATCTGCAAGGGGAGGAGCCTGCAACAAACCCTCCTCTCAATTCTCTCATGGCCTGGTACTGGGCACTGGAGAGCGGCACGTTCTGGTTCCCTGCCCAAGTTTACAATCGCGAGGTAGGCGGTTCCGCATTTTATTTTGTTTTTGCTTCTCACCCTCTTGAGGATCTTGGTAGATCCTGCTCAGGCAGAGATGTGGCATACCCACTTGACATTACTGCTGGTGAAACCCAGTTCTCGTCTATATCTTTGGAAACAGTCTCCTGCTGCTGCTCTGCACGTACAGTCCCTCCCTCCCTCCCTTCCTCTTCAAGGGATGGTTATCACACTTCAGAAAACAATACTGAGATTCTTATGGCATGCATATCATTTTTTCAGTGCATACCAGTTGCTATTTAGGTTTGGGATGATAGCTACATTACTTGCTCATGGAGGTTCAGATGATGACCTCTTATGGTAGTGTAGATTTGTTTGATTTATTGTTTTCTGTGAACCGTAACAATCTCTTTTTTTGCAATGTTTTTTTGCTGACAATTTGTGACTTCAACTTTGGATGGATTTTGTGTCGCAGAATGGGCATGTGGGTTTTATGTTGTCATGCTATGATGCGGAATTGAGCTATGACCGCCACTCTGACTCCTTCCGTGCCAGGTAACTCCTGAATTGAAGCCATTCCTTCCTTCCTTCCTTCCCTCCTTCTACCTGCATGTGTAATTGTAGTAGTAGTAGGTCAAGTGGAAGGAATTCTCTCCTGCCTCAAGACATTTGACACTTCTCTTAACTTCTGGTAACGACTCATGGATGTGGTAGATATCTGCCACATGGTCCACGGACAATAGTGGTGGAGGAGGGAGTGAAGTGGGAGAGATTGCGAGCGCCTCCCCTTGACACACCTGCACACGATCTGCACCTGTCTGACTGCCTGGAGGAACTGCAACCTGGCGATCACGTTGAAGTGCAATGGCGCAGGAATAAGGACTTCCCATACGGTAACCCTACATTTCAACTCCTATACATGATTTGTTAAGGATTTCTCCATTCTGGGTTCAGTGTACCTTCTCAGAACTGTTGCCAAATGAAGATAAAAGCTATGTCCTGATCTGGGACAGGTTGAGTCTATCGCAGGATGGTGGTATGGCGTGGTGGGTCATGCTGAGACATGTAGTCGCGAGAGTCACCGCTGCTGCTGCCACCTCTATGGTCTGATTCCTTGCCCCATGACCCTCAGATGAATGCACTAAAAAAGGTGACTCATTTAGGAGGACATACTCACAGTAGTATACTTCTGGTCTTGCAGTGCTGCTGTGAATATTGAAATGCCCTGAATCAGCATGATCCAGGCACCTTTCCCAGCCTTTCTTGCAACTTTTGTCCATTCTGATACATATATGTAGCTTTTGTTGCTAGTCTTATTACAAAAAGTTTGTTGGTGACTTGGCTATCATGCTGAAATAGGCCCTCACGATGATGTGATCCTAGAAAATTCCATGAGCCTTTGAGGTTCCTACCCATAAGCTGGAGGGCATGCTTTTGTATCTCTCTCCAATAACTTTCTTAAACTGTTGGACATGGACATTGTTCTCAACTTGTGATGTTGAAAACTTTAATGTTTCACTCATGAGCACTGGTAAGATTATATAAGTGATTGACAAGCTTAAAGCATCAAAGCTCATGTATACACCTGCTTGCATGGGCTCTGTACTGGCAGAAACAGTGTGGTTAGAATTCAATCAGTACACTCTTGGATCACGCTGGAGGTGGGCTGCTATTGATCGCAAAAATCATCGGGAGGAGGGAAATGAAGCAGATGGTTTCTATGGAGGCATCAGGAAATTAAGAACAAAGGAAGAGATATGCATTTGGGAGCGAATGTGGCCAAGTGAAACACTAGAGTGAGCTGCTACTGAATTTTGAACCCTTTACAGAGAGACTCATGCACACTGATTGATTACACCAGTGGCTTCAAATTGTACTTGTAAAAAGCATTACTCAAATTTTTATTGCAGGATCTGGGAACCCAATTCACCTATTTGATCCATTGACCACAAATTCTTTTCACTTTACACAGCTCAAGAGGATCTACGAAGGGCATGAAAGCATGTGTGTGTTCGAGCATTGTCTTTTGCAGTACCTCTTTCTGCTTTGTAGTTTCATATTGATTTGCAGTTTCTTGCAGTTAACCAAATAATGGACTTGGATTTGAGATTGCTGAATCACAAAGCTGGCTTGAATCTTGAGTTTCTCAACAGAAGAGCTACCAAACCCATCAGAGAAGGAACCCAAATGGAATATTACTCCATTGGTACCAGAAGTGTCTTTCCGAAAGTGCAGGACTGGGGAAGTTCTTACCCTATTTGAACGTTAGAAGTGTCCTTTTGTGGCGCCTGTTGAAGTTGAAATTTCTTGGATAATAAGGGTTTTTAAGTTAGTCTGGGTTCATCCGTTTTCTTCCACATCCAAGTAGTCTTAATTTTCTGGAGTGCTAGGGATCATGACCACTGTGGGGCAGGTATTGCTATTTGAACATACCAGCTGGTACTTGTATTTAGGGTCCAAGGCTGATTTTTGGCTGATATGAGGCAGGTATATATTATATAACTGGGACTGAGACTGGTATGGTCTTTGTATGAGACTGGGCTGTATTACCGCAGGTCCCTACCAGGCAAGTACGGGCAGGAGTCTGGTATTGCTTCAGATCATTCCAATCTCATTCATTCTTTGATACCATGATCAATGTTAAGTAGTCTATATACCAGGGTTCCAGCTTGGTATCTGCCCAACACTGATCATATCTCATCTCTTTTTGGGGCAAGTTTTGAGATTTTAAGCTCTGAAAAGCCTATACATTACATTAGACTATTGAGTATCCATTTTTTTTCCTGACATGTTTTTAGAAATGCTTAAGTAGTTGAATCTCCAGATGTTTAGATGTATCCCAAAGACCAACAAAAAAAAATTTTGGGAGCAATGTTCCTCCACTAGGCTGTTCTCGGACCTAGTCATGTGTCTGAAGGACAAATTGGAGGTACTTTTAACCTGTTATTAGATGAGTGCGATTATTTTATACATTGCATTGAAATATACCTTAGGCTAGGTACAACAGTTGGAAGGGGTGAGTGGTTGTAAGGGGTGAGTTGATGGAGAGCAAAAGGCTATTATTTGAACATAAAGCTTGCAAATAATTAACAGAGGAAATGAACAGCTCTTGTCTTGAGTCAGTTATATTGAGTCAATATAACCACATACCCATATAACACTAGTTGACACTGTTCAAGACAGGAGGGAAGAAAAAACAGGGGACTCTCACTTGACTTAGTTACACAAACGTGAGCTTCCTTTCCTTTTATAATGTAAGCTTTGCAGAGAGTGAAGGATGTTTTATTTGGAGGGGTGCCGTCCTTATTTGTAGGTAAGGACTCCTCTAGCCTTACTGCTCTTTTAGGTTTCTCTTCCCTTTCTGATATACTTTGTGCAACTGGTGAGGGCTCTGGAACATAATTTGTTCTTTTGCCCCCATTGTGACTCTGTTTGAGTTTTGCTCTTGTGGCTCTGACTTGGGTCCTGTCTTGAGTGTCTTTGTTTCTTCCTTTCCCCCTTTGCTGGATGCTTTGTTTAATGGAGCTTGCCAGGGTTTCATCAATGTTTTGTCTATGCTCCAGAATAAAGGGGTACGTATGTTATTAAAAGGGGGTGATTAGATTCTTACAGGGAAAGATTCTGTACCTGCAACTAAGCTTGAAGTCCTTGCAATGGAATCCTAAGTAAGCCCCCATCATTGTACCTAATTTTGCTTGCTATGGGTTTAACCTTTAGTCACCCAATTAGGCTTAATCCCGAATTTGGCTTGTTAGGGTTTCAGTTCCCCAATTAGGCTTGATCGCCCAATTTTGCTTGTTAGGGCCTTGATCTACTACTCGGAGACTTTTGATATAGATAGTTAGTGAATTTTGATTCTAGCAAGGAGAACACTCATTTCCCTTTGATTCCTTGCTTGTCGAGTGTGTACTCAAGAAAGGGCAAGAGTGAACCAACACCCACGAGCGAACCATGAAGGATGGATGGTGGGTGGATAAGGAACGCCTTTCCATCAGTTCCAGTTCACTAGCAACCCAGGGCAGGTAGCTCAGTTGCTTAATTTACTAACTACCCACTAGCCCTTACCCTAGGTACTAACTACTAATCATCTACATGCATCTACTGACTTTAGTAACCACTAATTGCCCTACACACCTACCAGAGCTAGATGATAAGTTATCAAGCTGAAATACAAACATTGACTCAGTTGAGGTTCATCCACAACTCACCCACTCGTTTGTGATCAACTTTTTGCCAATAATACTTATCTCTTGTTCCTTCCTGTTTCTCCAGTTGCATCAACAAACCAACCACCCTTTACTGTGCTGCTATCAGAGATGGGCCATTATGCTTGATTTATTGAGATTATTGAGACAAAAAGTTATGCAATCAGATAAGGAATCAGCAATGGTGCTCGGATATCATCTAACATGATCATTGTCATGTCGTGAATTTTTTTGGAAGGCAACAACAGTGCTGTTTTGACATTCCAATCATCAAAATCTAGTGTTTGTTCTTCAAAGACATTTGCATCTGAAAGTTCACTTCTTCTTTTTTTGCGTTGCTAGAGCTACTCTCTAAAGGACATTAGAAAGTTCCTCTAGGGTCAATGTTCACTCAAAAAATCCAAAAAATCAATTTGAAAGATAAAATCCCTGTAAGTGTTCTTCCCTTTAGACCATTTTGATGAAATGAATTTTTTAGACACAAATGAATTTGCCAGTGCTGGATGCTTATCAGAAAAGGTGTTGGGGATGTCAATTCCTTATCAGTTATTTCATGAAACCTCCAATGGTTCGAGGTTTTTGAAATATCCTCCCCCAAGTCTCTAGAAGGTGCAGTAGTGTGAAAAAAATCAAAAGTTCAAAGAGTCACTTTTCCACTACTCTGTAAAAACCAGTGTTGGCCGGCTCCAGTTTTGGCTGGTTCCTGTTTTTGGTCAGTGGAGGCATTCCCTAAACAATGGGCCTAGGACAAGGTGGTAAGTCTAGCCACTTTTGTAGGGTAAACAAGCCTATAAGTGATACACTAAGTTGAACATTTAGTGTATCAGAAGAAAATGGTTTCATTGTCAACACTTGGTTGGTGATGGAGTCTATAAATAATTTGTAACTCATCTCTGAGTGCTCCCATAAGCTTTTGAATCATTCATTCAGTAGAGTAATGTGCAAGTTATGTTCTTTCAAAGTAAGTGAGTTTTTTTGCTTAGAATATATCCTTCCAACACACCGACCACCCCTAACATGTGCACTTTTACCATACATTAGCAATTCTCAATTTCAATTCTTGAACGATCCGCTTTACTCTTCGAAGAAGCTAAGCAGAAGACCTTTAGAGCTTCAATTGGACGATTTACCGAACTTGAAGATATGTTGTACATCTAGATTGACAACATGCGCCGTGCCAGGCTCCCTGTACCGCCATCTCTTGCCATTGCGAAAACGAAAAGTATTGCTTCTACATTATCCATTTCTGATTCAGACTTTAAGGCTTCATGGCAATGGCTTAGTCATTTCATGACACGCCGAGGTCTACAAAAAATGCTTCTTCATGGAGAAGGAGCTGAGGTTGACAAAAATGACCCAGAATTACTATCAGCGTTAGAAGAATTATACTCTATCATCGCTCGATACGACCCTGAGAACGTCTACAACATGGACGAGACTAGATTGTTTTTCCGTTTGCTTCCCAAATATTCCATTCTGATGTCGAACGAGGACATTTCAAGCACTAGAGGCAAAAAGAAAGCGAAAGATCGTGTTTCTCTAATAGTTTGCGCCAACACATCTGGAACACATAAAATTCCTTGCGTAATGATTGGAAAGCCGAAAGAGCCAACGTGTATTAAAGACCGACACTAGCCAGTTCCTTATTTCAATCAAGTGAAAGCATGGATGGACGTGGAAACCTGCTAGAAATGGTTCAACGAAGTCTTTGTTCCAGAAGTCAAAAGACGAACAGGTGGTCCCGTTCTCTTACTGATGGATAATGCGTCGGGACACTTCGACGCCTTCGAACGCGACAACATTCGCATAGTATTCTTTCCTCCGAATTATACCAGCTAGAAACAACCTTGTGATATGGGAATCATCGCCGCTCTCAAGAAACGATACAAATATTTATATCTCAAGGATATCCTCGACTTCTACGAGCTTGACGAACAGTTAAAGCAACAGAAAAGAGAATTGGGAAAACAACTACGACGAGGTGCAGCATGAGTTTCCTATGAAAATCCAGTGCACCTACTAGATGCCGCAAGCTATGTAAAAGAAGCCTAGGATTCCGTCTCGTCAAGTTCTATCAAAAATGCATTCAGTAAGGCGAAGCTCATGAACTTGGAACCGGAACCAGGGGCTGAGAGCGAAAATAACGTCATTGCCACTAAGTTAGCCCAAACCATCGAAAGCTTAAATTTATCGATCAACTAATCAGAACTGGAAGAATTTGTTCATATTGATGACGAAAGCAATGAAAAATATGCCGCAGCAATGTTGGAAGACGTCGAAGAGCTATTGGAATCGATGAAGATTAATGAAGCAGGGCTTGATGAAGATAGCGATGTTAATCAACCAGAGCAGATTGTCGAGTCACAGGATACAGTTGAATTTCATGGATTTGAGTCTTTGTATAAGCAGATTCTCGATATTGAGGATCAACTGCTCTGTTCTAACGTTCAAACAAAAGCCAAAGAAGCATTCGACGATCTCAAAAAATCATTTCAAGAATTCCAGGCCAAAGTCCGAGCAGTTGTCCTCAAAGCCAAACGCAAAAAAAACCAAAACCTACGCTAGATGACGATTCATGATATGTTCCACTAAAAATTGTTGATCCCTAAAAATTTTGTCATAAAATGCGTACTTAACCGTGATGCGTACTTAAACGAGTGCGTACTTAAGTGGGAGGCTACTATAGTTCATTCTAAGCTGAATTTGTAAAATCATTTTGGCAAGTATTTTTTTTCGTGCTAATTTCAAATAAAACATTACTAAGTGATATTGAGTGCAGCTTCTATTGATCTTCTTATTAGAGAAGGAATTTTAATATGAAAATCTGCCGCAACCAAAGCAATGTGTTTTCTCTTTTGATGAAGTTTTTTTATCATGGTGACAAAAATGAAATTAATTTGATTCATGTAAAGGTTCTTTTTGAGAAAAAAATGATTGAAAATCATTTGATTTTGAAGATTTTTTTTTTGAAATAGTCAGATGTAGATAGTAAATTAAACCAGTGAATTGTAGCATGTCGCTAAAATACAATGTAATTTTTTATTTTAGGTGAAGATCTAATTAAAATATTAATTTTGAAAGAAAGTAAAAAAAAAGTAAAATTCATTTGAAATCAAAGATTTGAATTGCTACTTTTGTTGTTTGGCATGTGGAACAATTGTCTCCAAATTGGAAAGAAGAGCAAATAATAAATTTCATTTTTGAGCCTTTAAGTTTGTAAGTTAAATAGGAGACATGTCTTTATTTGAAGAACATATGCTTGACATTTTAAACATGTGGTGACAAAAATGTGATATGGGTTGAGATTAGCCTTTCACTAAATTGAAGGTTGTAAAAGAAAAGATCTAAACAAAACCTTAAGAAAAGTAGAAGATGGGCATCACATGTCCATTGGTTTAATATATTTGTCTATAACATGACATTGACAAAAGTGAAACTATTTGAAGTCAATTGTTTTTGTCTCAATGTCTAATTATCATAAAAGTGTTTTGTAGTACCTACAACCCAAAAATTCAATGTTAATGTAGAGTCAAAATCTAATAGAACTAAATAAATCTATGAAAATGGAGGATGGAGTGTTTGGAATTTGGACCTCATGAGGATTGTGGTAGGAAGTGAGTTGTAATGTGCAATATTAGAAATTGTAATGGGATAGTTGGATAGCACCATAGTCATTTGATAGGCCTATAACCACATGAAATATGTGTGAAAACAATTTATACATGTAAACTTTCATATAGACATTTAAAGTATGAAGTGATTGTAATGGAACAATATTTTTATTAGGTGTATTTAAAACTAAAGTAGTTATTTTAGTAACATGCTTTTGATATGTGTGACAATAATGTAATTTGGAATGTTTCTATTATATTTAATTACACTTTCAAAATGAAAATTTTCAACATTTAAATATAAAATGAAAGATTATCATCATGTTAATTATTGTACAAAATGAAATTTTTATTTTCAATACATTAAAACTTTTTTATGATTACTTGTAATTTTTTTGACACCGAGTAGTGAATTATATACTTTACCTTGCTTGCACTTGAAAGTTTTTTTTATGTTAATGATAACTTTTGTGGTAATTGTTGCACCTTGTGATTTGTGGTTTGTCATGTAACATATGCTAATACTATTGGAAATAATGTTTTATAATAATAACCATCATATGTATATTTTGTTGGAAGGAATGTATTTGGAAAATCATTTTTGTGGAGTTATTTATTAATTTAACTTCTATAATTGTAAATTTTTTTTAAGCATCATAAATGATAGATGTGATAGTTGCAATTGCACCATTTACAACTTTTTTTGGTGTGTTAACACATTTAGTGAACATGATTTTATTGCACCTATAGCAATATTGTTTATGTGGTTAAAAGACTTATCATTTAATGGTTCAATGTGTTTAATATTTGTAGCATTTGAATCTATTTTTCCTTGGTATATTTTTGTGATTGAAATTTTTTTGTGTGACATAATGTTATTGTATTTTTCAACATTTTATGTGTACAAAAAATGTTGTAGTTGTCTCCATTTCAAAATGTATATTTTATTTATTTTTAAAAAATTGTGATAAAATTGTTTAAATTTCTTTAGTTGTTGGTTTTTTTCCTTGTATGATGTTGAGAATTACAAGTATTCAAGATCTATAGTATGACGCATGGAAATGTATATGAAACGTTATTTTGATGTTTTCCAATAAGGGGCATCTTTAATGTGGCAACTTTTGCATAATATGTCATTGTTTCGAATAATATGTTTACAAATTGGTGGTAGCTAGGCAAGGTCTCCAACAATCAATACAAGTTTTGTTTCAAATGGAGATATGTTTTCAAGATGAATTGATTGTTTTAGTTGTTCAACTATATACAACATGTTGGTCATCATTGACATTTTATCAATAATTATGGCATGTGCATTTTGAAATGTTCTATGGCAACATTAGGTTCAAGAAATATGGACAAATATCTTCGTATTGTAATTTGAAACATAGTGTGTACTATATATAGTGGCAATGGAGTTCAAACGAAATGCTGCAACACCTATCATTGCTAATAATAATACATTTTTGCGAAGCAATTATAAATGTTGTGTGATGTATTTTATTAAAAAAGTTTTGCTACTACCAAATGTGCTTGCGATAATATGTAAACCTTGTGGGTTTTCAATAACGGAATGCAACACCTTTTTTTGTTCATCATTTAATCACATGATGGAAATGTGTGTGTCAAATATGTGTTGTGAAGGTTTGGAAACAAATTGCATTTCATTTGGTTCACTATGCCAAAAATGTCATTCTATGAATGGTCCTTATTGATTATAATAGTTGTTTATGCCATTTGTAGTTGATTCGGACTTGTCAATTATGGCATTTTTAGTCAATTATCCACTTGTAGTTGTATAGGACTAGTATTTTATAATCATAAAATGTCATTTTTGGCATAATGGTTCTTTATTATGAGAAACAAAATTGATTGTAGATTTTGGTTATGTATATTATATGTCAAGGTATGGATGATCTTCTAAAATTTCTTCAAGTAATTGTGTTTGTTTTTTTAGTGTCTAGTAGGTTTAGATGTGTTGTATTTCATTAGGTATGTTTGAGAATTGTCCAATGATGGTAGAAATTGACGAATGTAGCATTCATGTATATAATGTTTTTCAAAGTTTGATGTAGACAATAATTCATTTTCATTTTGAGAAGACACATTTTGTAATAATATGTTGTAAAAATCCTTTTGTGTTGTGTGTGGTATGGAAATTTGTAAATATCTTTTTAGGTTCATGGATAGGGATGGGGCAAAAACTAAATTGTGCACACTAGATGTGCTAAATATTGATAAAAGGTTGCTAACAACATGCTCTAAAAGCTTCTTGCAACAAAAAAATTGGTAAGTTCAATACCACATTCTTTCTTTCTTTTTCACATGAATTACCACAATTGTGTTTTTTTATAAACGATTATTTTTAAAATTGTCTTGGGTTTTACACATGGATAATGAAATGTAATTCATTGAAAACTATGGAATAATCTTCCAACTTCAAATAAATCATATATCATTTCTCTCTCTTAGAATATGAAAAGAAAGTGACTTGTGCACCAATATTAGCCATGAAAGGTCGCCATAACAAATGGGGAATTATGCTATCATTGTAATAAATTTTACATATGTATTAATGTGCCTATGGCCTTGAGGACTTTTTATCATCATCAAGACAACTTATTGACCATAATCAAAGACCTATGAGTGGAATTTCGAAGTAGATTGAATAATACAAAAGGAGGCCCTAGTATAAAGAAAGGTTGGCTTTGTTATTTCTCAGCTTAATGGCTATATGTGTGGCCCACTGTTTCAAAAATTACATTTTATCACCTTTTTCGGGGCACAACTGGAAGAATCCATGGCATATTATCACTTTGGCCATACATATCATAATGGAATCCCTTGCCATGATGTGTTGGACCTAAATGCTCCAAACCAAAAAGTTTTACATATTAGGCATTCAAGGGCAAGTTGAACAAATACTAGAGTTTTGTCATCAAAATATTGTGGCTTGCAACATTACATTTAATGCAAATAAATACAATGTACAACATTACCACTTTAGGTCATTTTAGTTATCATTTCCATGAATGTTTAGAATCAAGTTTCCAACAAGCATAATATGACTATTATTTGTCATTTTTGTGCAATAGCATATATTCACACTTATGGTTTATGATGCCTATTGGAATAGTATTTCAATTGCTTGGTCATCATTGATAGTGCAAAGACAAATCATATAGCATTGTGCTTGTCTACAATGAGACAAAAAATGGTGTCTATATGTCTTTATTGGAAACCAAAATGCTTTCATAGTAAACAATGTTGATGTTGACATAAATGTTATTGATATACTTTGGCTAATCAAAATGTAATATTTTTCCTCTTATAGTGGCATTGACTTATAATTGCATATCCACATTTTTTCACTTTACCTTCCCCCAAATTTGATTTTCTTTGAATTTTACATATTTGAGAAAACTCTTTATATTATGTGCTCATTAAAATTTCATGCATAACAAAATGGTATGGGTTCATCCATAGCCATACCACTGTTTTTGGCACATATGTTGATGTTGGTTAAATCATTTAATAAAGAGGTTCAATTGACAAAACTAAAGGTGGCAATCACACAAAAACTTGACATGGTGATGTGTACCAAAACTTTTGGAAAGTTAGCAGTAGAAACCCATGAAAATGCCCTTGCAATATTGGAACAAATGAAGCTTATCATAACATCATCAATTAATGCCAAGCATCTATAACAAAAAAAAATTACAACTTAAAATGTTGGATTGGATAATATGATTCCTAGGTTTTAAAATCTAAAGTTAGCACAACATTACTAATTTATCAATAGCATGATCACAAAAGCAATTTTTAAAAAAAGTTAGTTTTCCTTCTAAATCAAATAGCTTTCGAGCCCTTAATTACATCACAAAATCAGAAAAAGGCACAATTGTTTCCATGTTCAACATTTGAAAAACCAAAAAATATAAAACGTAAAATCACATCAAAATTCATGAAATTATAACATATGTTTGACAAGAATCCTATGTTACAAAAGCATTTAATATCCAACATTTTGAAGTTACAAGGTAGAATCTTACAGTTTAAGGGTAGAATATACAAAATTGTGCATAAATCATGTTGATTCCTATATCTTTATGGGAGCCATAGGAAATTTTCAAAAATGTTTACATTATCTTCTTTGTGAAGTAATATTAGAAAGGCCATTTAAAAGAAAATATATATTTAAAAGTTCATATTGTCTCATCATTATCATTTTATGCCAAGCTCAAGAAGTAATTTCCATACCTTCTTCAAAACCAAATTTTTTAAACCTTATACACTAACATTGCAAGTGAGGCCTAAAATATATTGAAAGAGGTTGAGTGGGTATAAAGGAGAATTCCAACAATAGAAGACCAATGGTTCTTTGAAATAAAAATAAAAATAAATAGAGATAACATGTTTAAATAACATGCCATCAAAGTGGCATGTTATGAAAAATGAACCATTAAAAGGTAGGCCACCCTACTAACAATGGGTTGAAATTTTCCAAAGACTAAGAAATGACACACTCCTAGGTTTCTTAAGTGGTATCGGTGGGTAGAGGAATAGCCAATTCTAGGTTTTGTAATGAAATGCAAACCCAAGGTGCATTCCTTGATTCTTAACAAAAAAAGAGGATGAAAGTTCTAAGATGGGATTAAAATGATTTCACAAACGTGAGTTTAAAGTGAAATCAACTTACAAAACAAATTTACAAAGTCATTAATGCAAGTTAAAAGCCAAGATAATGCACAAACAAACAATGAGCAACAAACTTTGGGTGGATGCAAATTAAAGTGAATCATTTCATGTATCATAGTTCAATTATTTGCAATGTGCAATCTATTGAAATGTAATAAACATCTAATAAAACATCAATATGCCATTTTTTCAAAGGATTTTAAATGGATAAGTTGAAAATGAACACATACATAATAATGTTATGTCATAAATATAAACCAAACACACAAAAATGAACTTTTAAAATAACCACATATGGACAGTTATGGCATCCTACATATAAAAGCACTTTCATTTATCAATTTTGTTCCAATCATGTTATAGACACTCAATATTTGATGCATTAGAAATATCCTAGATCCAAAGATTTTATTAGAAAAGCATTAACTAAAAAAAAGTTATGAACTTTTCAATTACCTTTCTTTTTCAAAAGTCCTTAATTTAGTCATTTTCAGTTGGATTATTTTATTTTCATAACATATGTGTTAAAGAGGTGTCTAGGTGGATGGTTCTTTCAATGGATCAAATTTGTTCAATTTTCATGGCATAATCCACATTTAACACTAGGAAAAATAAAATTGGTGGTTCATTCCCAAGAATGATCCACCTTTGCAATTATGATTTCACAAGATTCACCACAACCCAAACTTGAGAAGAATCAGCAATCTCCTCCTTATATCACATTTTGTGATTATCAATAGGGGTTGCATTGAAGTGACCAAAAAAAATTTGGAACTCCAAAATGGAAATCCCAAAACTTTTCAATTTTGCAAAATTATGAATTGTGCAACTTTGTGAATGCATAACTCTCACATACAAACTTTGATTAAAAGGTTTTCAAAGGAAAAGTTATAACCCTTGAAGGACATTTCCAAGCACTACAAGAATTCATGACTTTTGTTACAAGGAAAACTAATAAAAAAACAACCAAAAAAGGTCAATGTCCAACATGACCAATACTTAATTTGGACAAATCGATTTCAATACATCCATTTTGACTAGGTTGATTCAGTCCTAGGTCTTTTTTATTGGGCTTTTTTACTAAAAATTCAATATTTAGGCAACAAAAACATTTATAAACTTTAAGATTTTGAACAATTAATGCAAATAATAATTTAAAATATATTTTTACTTACCTACCTTACTTACCTTACCTAACCCCTACTAACTAATGCATTAAATAAAAATTATGTATTTACCTACCTACCTAGTTAGGCCACCCATATATATTAGCTAAGCAACTAGGCAATCTAGGTTATTTAGTTAAACGAGCCAGGCCACCAAAGTAATGGCATAGATTACAAGTGTGAAGAATTGAACTCCCCACTTTCACAATGAAAAGTGAAATCCTTAACCATTGCATAACCACCTTCAAAAGATGAAATTTTATGTGAACATGAACATGTTCAAGTTTTTTACACTACTGGCATAGGTAGATAAGTAAGGTACCTTAGCCTAGGTAGGTAACCTATATTAGCCTAAACTACCTTATATACTAACCTAGGCTTAAGTAGTCTAAATATATTATGATTTTTTCTGCTGCCCTGCCCAGCACTATCCCAAAAAGGGTTGGCAATTGGGAGTGTGTGCTGAGGGTCCCCAACCCATGAGGTTCGCCCATCATAAAACACCAGGCAAAGGTCATTATATCATGAACCTAGACAGAAGGTGTAGGAATGGGAGGGTCCTTACACCTACTCCCCTTGACGTAGGGGTAAAGCAGTCAGGGAAAATTCCTAGTGTATATCAATGGCACCTAATGGAGGAATATTCCGACTCCCCTAATAAGAGTGGGTCGGATCTTACTCCTACATCACACTTTTAAGGACTCGGTATAAGATCCCTCCTATATCTCTAGGATGGATATGCATTGATATAAGGTGCCCTCCAAATGCACTTAGCAAATTTCTCCAAGCGCGTTATGCATAGAGACCTTCTTATGTAGTGACATTTACGCATGCTATAGATGCTACTGCATCTGACTCTTGCATGGGCTTTTTACATACAATTTTCGTAAAGCTCACTAATGCTCTATTAATCGCTTATTAAGGGAGCATTATGGAATATTCCTACCCATAAATCAGAGCAGGTCTTTAATCACCCCAGCGTATCGTATGCTTGGCTTTGCCTCATGTAGGCCCTTATTTCAGTAAAGCTTGCAGCCCTCAGGCTTTACCTAGCCTACAGTAGGTACCTTACAGTCTTCCTTCCAGCCTCCAAGGTACATTGCAAATTGGTAAGGTGCCTTTTTATGGAGCCTCCAGGCAGGCAGATTCAAGTTATATCTGTTTTTGAGGTTGGGGGGGTTCAAAGGCATATATAACATTAGCAGTAGCTTGTGTCTGTGCCCCCCTCCAGCAACAATTTTTACACTAAAATGGAGGCATGTCTATCAGACCTTTAAAACATTTGAGAACCATAGCATCAATACTTCATTTTATACAAATGTATTGCCATGGCATTTTTGTAAGCAAATTTGAGCTTGAAATGTAAAGAGAATTCAAGATGTCATGTATACTCTCCCTCAACCAAATAAAGTTGAGATGTTCTCCCTAATCAAGATCTTTACATTGCTTAATGACCCAAATCCTTTTGAGATTTGTGCTAATTTATCCCAATTTACAAAGCAATATATATATATAACTTTTGTTTGGTTGTCTAGGAACCAATTTGGATTTGTTGAATCCTTGAGGTGGACCGTGCCTTGGACCATAGCTTGCATCTAGGTTCATCAAGTCATGAGCTTTCTCTTTTAGCTCTTTTTTGGTCCAAACCAATGGATTTTATCTCTAAAATGGTGCCATGTAGGTTTAGCTTGGATTTGCCACTTCGTGGTCTTGGACTCTCATCCAAAGGCCATGGGTCGAATTTATAGTTCACATTCACTAGGATTGCTTTATACCATTGAAGGACTCATTCATAGTTGAGGTTTCAAAAAGGAGTGTTTAGCTAAAAAAGGATTGGAAAGGACAATTTTAGATTTTCATAATGTTGAGTATATTGTAACTATGGTGCATTATTGTGTTCTTACTATTAGAGTATTGAGAAAAAAAGCTTTAAACAGATCCAATAATTATTGGATATTATATAAAAGTTTTTTGAATCCTTGATCGATTTATAATCAAATGTCCATATTATAAATATATATATAAATGAATGCGAAAGTAATGCATTAAATGATGCAACTGATTTCAAACTTTTTGTACCAAAAAATCATGCTTCCTTTTATGTAATTACATGTTCATTAGGTCAAGTTGATGAAAAAATAAATCATATGAAAATTTCAAATTCTTAAAATTTTGAGACTTAGGGTTTCAACGGAAATGATTCCTTTATTAAATTCATTAGCTAGTTTTTTTATATTCCTTAGGTTCAAAATTTCTAACTTTAAATGCGAATCGCATGTGTAGGAAATAATCATGCAAAAACAAAATTTAAACCCATGTTGGCATTTTTTGCGTTTTTACTTGTAAACCAAGATATTCATCCACAATTATGTACACATGTGAAAAATCACCACCATTGCATGAAATATCTTAACTTAGACTATTAAAAAATATTACTTAAATTTGTTTCAAGTAAACATTATTTGTAAAAACTACCTTTAAAAATTTCTTGGAATCCATTTTTTGGTATCCCAATTGTGAACGAACCTTCATTTAAAGTGGCCGGAAGGTATCATTGATATGTTCATTTCAACATATTAATCTAATACATCTATATAACAAAAATAGTTTTGTCTATTTGGGTGGTTTAAACTTTCAAGCCCTTAGGTAACTAACTAATTCCCCTACCTAGTACCCACCTCCATGGACATGCAAAAGAATAATTTT
>Ga0116229_10007301_pt1 | contig 17549 bp, 15 predicted proteins | sample S1TSphgellanicum_3_FD_87313 | JGI IMG/M metagenome (GOLD analysis project Ga0116229, IMG submission 87313) | Host-associated microbial communities from peat moss isolated from Minnesota, USA - S1T2_Fc - Sphagnum magellanicum MG | ecosystem: Host-associated > Plants > Peat moss > Unclassified... | reverse complement strand
GCAGAAACTAGAGTAAGGTCCTGCTCACCATCTCACATGAGAAGAGTACCATCACACTGTCATCACCGTGCAGTTGTATATGAACCCAGTGGTGAAAAACAAACGGCAAACTCTGCGCCACTTTGGCTCACCTCCACTTGACTCCAGATTGCAGGCATGAATTTTTATTGCAGATATGGCCATTGCCTCTGAAACCCCCAATGAGAAATATGTCCTTGCCAACAGCCTTGAATCCCATACCCCAGCCACCGGAGTCAACACTTCTGTTTGGCACATGACCTAGGGTTTTCCATGTATTGGTATCCTTTTGGTAGCTCTTTAATTCCATTGTGGTTGCATCCACAGCATACAATTCATTGTCTACCACAGCTAGTAGTGGTGGTGCTGGGCTCACAAGAGGAGTGTGGCTTGCTGGCCACATGTTTTCTATCAGCACCCACTGATTCTTTATCTCATCATAATACTCAGCAGATGTCAGAACTCTATCTTGATCCTGCCCTCCAACAACCAAGAAATGTCCATCCAATATACACCCTGAGCACCACTTCCGGCGGCTATGCAGATCAGGGAGGGCCTCCCACTCTTGGGTCTCTGAATTATAGCGATCTGCCAATTGCAGAGTGACCTGCTGCGCTGTCGCAAAATAAGCATACTTTCCGGTGTTTGCTGAAGCAAACAAGCAACGATCATGCAGCATCTTAGGAGCTTGAGACCAGTTATTGCTTTGAAGGTCATGCGTCCAAATAGTGAAGCCCATGGCACTCTGTCCACACACAAGCAACTGCATTCCAGCCACAGCTGACTCCTTGTCACACATATCAAAGGTAGGGTCACATGGACATACTGGCAGCGTCCTCCACTTAGTCCGGACTGGATCGAAAGAACGCCAAATGGCCCCCTCTCCAACCCCCAGCATGTACACCCATTCTTACTTAATTCCATCCCTTTTTCGGGCCTCAGTCACCTCGTTCCACCCTTCCCCATCTACCCCTGGTGCCTCAGTTCTAGCGTCAACAGAGGTAGTCGACCCTTGAAGAGTCCTTTTCCTCCCTCTCCCAGAACTTCCTGCCCCGTCCTCGTCCCCGCGCCCTTTCCTCTCCTTCATACCACTCAATACTCCCTTGGCTTGAAGATGATGCCGCAGCGGCCGTACTCGACGGCCCGGGCTCGCACCCGTTCCGAGACGAACCCTTCCTCTTCATCCCTGCAGGGACAACCGCCACAGCACCCCCACACCCCCCTCCACTCGTCCTTCCCTGTCGACACTTTCCGTTCCGCCTCTCCTGCACCGCGCCCTCGGTTTGAGTGCGCATTGCAATCACTCCCCCCGGTGGCCACTGGCCGTATGGGTCTCTTCCGAAATGCCCTCGATTTGCTTGCACATGAGTTGCAACTGCATCCATGAGCACAAAGAATCAGCAGAGAAGCCCTAAGAAAGCCGAAGCCCTATTCCTCCTCCTTTCAACCAAACACACACAAACACTCTCTCTCTCTCTCTCTCTCTCTCTCTATATATATATATATATATATATATATATCTCTCCGTCAAAACCTAGGTACCCAAAACCACCTCAGCACCCTTGCGCGCCCGCACCGTCACACCCAGAGGACACGAGATGCTGGATTACAGCAGCCAGAAGAGCACCCTTCTCTCTATCTCAACCCGACACTCCATCCCTAAACTTGCAACAAATTTTCACGCTAGCAACAGCCGAATAGGACTAAAAAGGCCGGCGCACGAAACACATACCTCAACTATAAAATAAGCGAGGCTGTTAACCACCCACGCCTTCTTCGGTCGTCTCGTCAATTGCGTGCATGAAAGGAGCGATGAAGTATATCTATCACGCACGCAACAACACACATTCAAGCCTATGGAAATACCCAACCAAAAAGGCCATTCTGCAACGACACCCCCCTTGCCCGATGAAAAGATTCCAGTACCTCAGGGAAGATTCCCGTTCTTGCAAGAGCTTCGCAATTTCAAAATCCTGGTCATAGGGTTTCTTTGAAATCCCGGTCATAGGGTTTCTTTGAAGTCCCGGTCATAGGGTTGCTTTGAAATCCCGGTCATAGGGTTTTCTTAGGCTGAGCGCAAGGTTTTGGACTCCCCCTCTCCCCGGGTGTGACTCGAGCACGCGGTCGATGACCGCGGGGTTAGGTGAGCACATGGTAGATAGGCGCACGCGCGGTCTGGTGAGGTGCCTATGCAGACCGTTAGTTTTAAGTCTTCACGGTCTGCCCTTTCTTTAGGTTTTTTTTTTTTGGGTGGTTTTTCTAGGAGGACACGCAAGGGAACGGGGAGGGGAACTTTGGCTAACACAGGGTGACATAGCATTGCTCCTGGCACTTTGTTTCTTGACTTCCAAAGTTTTAGGATTTCCAGAGTTGCTTGTTGCAGTACAATAGTAGTGTTGTGCTATTGTTACATATTTATTACATTCATGGAAAGTGGGAAAAACTTTGTGTGATTAGTAGACTAAAGAGCATGATTGTCAATTTGGTTGCTTGCAATTGTCAACAAATCAATGAAGACATTATGACTTCTTCTTACCCTTTGTTTATCATTGTCATACCTATGTAACCAAGATGCTTGAAGAAATTGAATTTTGGAATGTTTAATAGTTAGTGTTCACCCATTAGTTCGCAAATGCCAAAAGTCAAAAGTCTCACCAAGAGACTACCTTCACATGCTTTCTATAATTAATCGGGCGTTTTTATATTTGTTCTTCAAAAATGTACCTCCAAATCCAAAGATGTCTATTGCTACTTTTATTGTATAGGTTTTATTTCTTGTCCGTTTTGTTGATGTTCAACTTTATTTTTATTTTTTAATGTGATATATATCAAGTTGTAACAATAAGGGTATCAAATTGAAACAATTAGTGGACCAAAAGATTTGATTTCATTACAAACCTATAAGAATGCACTGGAGCTTCCTACCTAAGGTGTGTTTTTGACCCTTCCCTCTCCATGACTAATTTGAAGCTACAAATATGGTCACAAAATTCATTTTTGACCATAGTGCCTCAAACTATTTAACTCTCTTGTGGTTGACCTTGGTTCCTTCACTTTATTTCACAAGATACATCCATGAAGTTGTGATTTTTTATATGGAAATCAATGCAAATGGAAATCCTCAATTGGAATTTGTTATGCTTAACACAAACATGCCATAAGCCAAGCAAAAAACAATTGTAAAGGAATGTTAGTATGTGCTTTGCTTATGATAGGCCTTGTACTCTCCCCATGAATCATGAAGGAACAACACTAAAAGGTTTGGACTTGGAAAATATTTAATTGATTAGCATTGGAAATTAACTCTAAAAACATTTCTAAAAATAAAAAATTGGAACAAAAATTGCTTGTTTAACAACAATGTGGAATTTATTGCTTGAAGTTTTACAACTTTTGGAATGTTTGGAAATTAGACCTTTTGATGTTTGTTAAAAGAAATTCACCCAAAGTTGAAAAATAATGTGAGTAAAATTTCTTTGAAAAACAATTTGATCTATGAATAATAGTTGAAACTTTGGTATGTGCAATTGTGTTTGTGGTTCCAATTTTCCCTCTAACTATATCATTCAATAGATGACAATGGGTCATTCATTCATAGGAACAATACCATATCATAATCAAAATTGACAATTAAGTTCAAAACCTAAAAAATTACACCTGTGATACATCCAATTATATGAGTTTAAGTGATATGGAGTGGAACATGGTTGCTTTTCCATGGTGGATGTATCTCTCCATGTGAAGGAATTGTTATGCCTCTTTAAAGAAATTCATTTGTCCATTCATACTTAAGTATTTTGCCTATTTTATATTTTAAAATTGTATCAAGCTTTTAACAATGTTAATGTCATTAATAAGCTTAAGACTTTGGTGTGTTTGGAGTAGGTTATGCACTCTCACATCATGGAAAATCCTAATTACTATGGTGTGTTGGGCTACTTGTCTCCCATAACAAGTTGACCATGTTATTCATCATGGGGAATATGTTGTGGGTAATTTTGATGTATTATTTTTTAAATGAATGTACTAGAAGGTGTGTGGGAATGTGATAGTGACATAAAAAATGACGTAAGGTTTAACATATGTTGTTTGTGCCTACACATGCACATGTATCTATTAAGGGCTCTTGTTAGAGGTTGGTAAATTTGAAACTTTTATACAAAGGATTTTAAATATTGTATATCTAATTTGCTTAGTGTTCATGCTTTGTTTATTTTTGCAAGCATTTATGGAATTTAAGCATGCTACCAAAGAAGGGCAACATCAAGAGGCCATAATCAAAAGCAAGGAAGAAGAGTTTCAATAAAAATACATTTTTTAATATACGGTCCACAAAAAAATCTATTATCGATCAACCTTGACAACAAACTATAGTAGTATGTACTAGTGTTGGGCGGGTATCAGAAATGCCCTTGAGTATCATTCGATTATCACCCAATTATCCCTATTTGAAACTTTCAAGATATAATTTTTAGTGATACCTTGATTGAAACCTTGATCACATGTTTTCACTTGTATGAAAACCGAATGAGTGAAAACCGAATCCAAAAATAAAATAAAATACTATGATCCAGGTGGAGTAAAACCCCTTACCCAAGTCAAGTTCTCACGATACAATGTATAAAGTTTAATGCACAATTGTTAAACAAGGTTGTGTAATTAATGTGAAAGGTCCAAACTAATTATAATAATTATACTACTAAGAGCAGTGAAAGTATATGTAGCAACAATGGAAGTGTTCATGAAAGGGAAATATAAGATGAAATTCAATTTTGTGTGTTTCGTCCCCCCTAATGCCAATGTTTTTTTTTGCAAGGTTTTTTGAATTTTATCCCATGTATGACCAAATTCAAGGTTTGGGGGTTGTGTTTTCCTTAGTTTATGGATAACTATGATTTTTTTTAATTTTTAAGAAAAATAACAAAATCAATAATTCATTTGTAATTTTGATTTTATTTTTTATTTGAAAACAATAACCGGTTGGTGAAAATTGTCAAATGACAATTGGTTGTTCTCAATTTATGAGAATTGGCATCATGAGAATGAGTTAAATTGTTTTCATAAAAATATTAATACTTTGACCTAGTGTATAAGTTTTTTTTTAAAAATAAAAAATGAGAACCAAAACCTTTTGTAATCTATTTTGTGAAAACCAAATCCAGCAAGTATCAAAAAATGATACATGCCCAACATTGGTATGTACACCCCAAATTGTCCAAATATAACATAATCTATTGTTGATGAAGGTTTTTTTCCATGTTAATTAGCTTTAAATTACAAATTAATCTTTTTACATGTAGTTTCCATGACTTGAATGAAACCATGTGAGGAACTTAAGGAATTATATAACATTATTTGTCATGCATTTTTTTCAATTCAATTTATTTTGCCAATTTTTGAGAGATACGATAGAGAGGTGATATTCTCATGACATTTGTGCAACTACAAATGAAACGAAGAAAGAGATACAAGAGATTAAAGTTTAAGCATGACCATGTTGTACTCATTATTTTTCCCCTTGTTTGACATTCAACCAATCCATGTTATGGGATGTTCTACCTATACATCAACCTTGTTATGTCTTTAAAGCTTTGTTTAAAGGATAAATAACATAAAGATCCTCTTTTGATTTTTCCAAGTTTTCCATTTTCATGACATATTACACTTGAAACATTTCATGACACATATATAATTGAAATGGTAAATAAAAACCTAGCTATGTAAATCAAGAATTTGTATGTGCAATGTGTTAAGCTTAAAAGTTATTGTGTATAAGTTAACAAAAGAAGGAAACATTATCAAGCTTAATGATTGTGCAATTTTTTTTTAAAAAGCTACCTTTTTCACCAACTTTGTTTTGATTAAGACTCAACACTTGAAGTTTGCACCAATTAAGCATAACTTTCAATGCACATCAAGTGCAATTGCACTAACACGTACCATTAGCAATCATAACCACTATTTAATTTTGTGTATTTTGAATTGTAATTTGTTTTTAAAAAAATTAAAATTGGACTTGTTTTTGTACAATGTTATATTCAATGTATTGGTGTACATATCCAAAAAAATTAGAATCAATCTCACAAATAAAAAATACTAACCAAAAAAAAAAGTTTCATAACTAATGTTTTTAAGTAGGTAATTAAAATGTAAAAACAAAAGACACATTTTGAATTTTTTCAATAACAATTGTTTTTGAAAATTTTAATGTAAAACTTAACATAATAATATCAAAAAAAATTGAAGATTTTTTTTAAAAATTGAAACAATGTATTAAAAATATTCCAACAATATTCTTGAAGAAACCATGAAAAAACATAGGTCTAAGGGAGTGGATGGGCTCCTATTAGTATGCGTGGACCCCATGACATTAATTATGCTTCTGTACATTGTTGGCTTAACTTTTACTTCAATCCACATAGTGAAATATATTCTTATTTATTTAGAGTTTTCTTCATTTTATGATCACCATATTTTTATTACATATAGTCCACCAATATATGTTGCTTCCAAATAAAAGTTCCATCTGGTAATTTTGTGTTCATACCAAGTGATCCAATGTGCAATCCATGTGCCAATTTTTGATTCAATTGAACACCTTCCATTGCAAGAAGTTAGTCAAAACTAATTAGTGTGTTTATATATCACATACTTGAACAAACTGTACAATGAAATTTCAATGTATTGTTGATAGGGCTCGATATAATGTGCATTTGAACATGTTCAAGTTTGTAAAGTTTGCATATCATAAGTTTTATAATGAGTTCAAGGTAATGAAAGTAGGACTTTGAAGCTCTCCAATAAGAGGCACAAATATTCAACTAATAAAAAGAAGGTTAAAACATTTCAATACAACTAAATTTTTTCTTTGCTAGCAAATTGGTAATGGCTGTAATAGTTTTGTAGATGTTTTGGCAACATATTCTTGTTTATTAGCGGACCTTGTTTGTCCTAGACTTTAAGAAAAGAAAAGTAACCAAAGGTGTTTGACTAGGTAACAAACATCAAGTAAATATTGTTGGAATCATTCTATGGTTGGTTGGGCAAATACAAAGGCCAAGAAACAAAAGACTTCTTGGCATCCATGGTTTAACCATTCCATGTTTTGTGTCTTGCATATACAAGGCAAGTATCTATGTACATGGAACTAGTAACCTAGATTAAGCTTGGCCATTACATAGAACCTCCATTTGTAGTACCCCAATTTTTTACTTTTTCAACTTATGTTATTTTCACAATGATTTGCATCAATGATTAAAAAAATAAATCATGTTTTTTGTCCATTTTGGTCAAAATGTTATTGCAATTTTCTTTTAAATTTTATTGTCAAATCTCTTGATATGGAATGTCTAATATGTTATTATATTGCAAGTATAAGAATATATTTTAGATTTTTGTCTAGTTTTCACTAACTTATTTTGCTCAATCATAATATCATGCAAGTTGAAATTCAGTTTCATGGAAATTTGGGACACATCAACCATTGTAGATAACATCTTTTAAGTCCTTTTGTGTATTGGAGTTGAATCAAAGTTAATCCTCCATGAAATCCATGTTCAAATCATCATCTTCCAATGGTGTGTAGCATTCATGTGCACACAAGTTAAAGCATAAATGGTAAGATTTTAATATGATAGAAGAAATGTTTATTGCATGAAATTGGCTATGATCAAATTGACATCTTCATTAAGAACATGATAAGGGTTGGGTCAACAACATCACTATCACATGAACTACTACATTATCTTGACCTTACCATATGTGAAGAGGTTCACATGGGTAGGAAAATAATGCGATTCTTATAGTTGACCTTTCATTTTGTGAAATGATGCATCTATTTTTTAACACAAACTTTTCAGTTTTTTCTTGATAATTGGTAGGATGACAAATGGGCTAGAAATGTTCGATAATGTAGTTGGCATGTAATTAACCCTATAGATGTGCAAGGCTTCATTGACATCATTGAAGAACTTGAACATGTACAAGAAAAGCTTTGAACTTTACTAAAAAACCCCATGGTCTTGGTATTAAGGTAAGTGAAAGGAGAGGAAGAAATTCCAAATGGTGTCTTAATGGTCCTGATTCTTAACATGCCATATGTTTATTCCACATTTTTTTGCAAGTTGGCCATACTAACAAGGCATGGCTCAAGCCAATATGAACTTCTAGTTTGAAAATGCTAGTTAGACTAGGACACAAATGTTAGGTTGCATTTGAAATGAATAATCATGTTATGGTTACTATGGTTTTACAAGTCTTTATTTGAGTATCATGGACTAGCTTTTGGGTCTTCTCCATCTTGTTTGGTTGTGTGCATCACATTGTTGTAAGCGATGTGGAATTGTTATCACACAAATTCATTAGGAAATATGGTGTCCAAATAAATAACTTCATAAAAGAATTCTTATCCTTCATTCCTTAGTCTACTACCATCAAGGATTGTTATTACATTGTTCATGTAAAAATGTACTTAGGGATGTTATTTCATGAGAGTGAGTAAGAAAGAATATTCTTAACATATTCCATTCATGTCAGAGAATATATTATTTGACAAATTTTGTTGATGTGTGAGAATATTTTTTCATATATTCAAATGTTTTGCCACATTGTTTACATGTCCATGTGGCATTCACTACCCATTATCAAGTCCATGCGACAAACTCTAATGGTCGCTACCCATTGTCAAATTAATTATTAATGATAGTTATGTGACTAATGAGATGTGTCATCATTAACATGGTCCAACATAAAACAAAAGTGTCATGTAACATGAACCTATAAATTTTAATGGGATGTAGACTAAATTTGATAAAATATTTGACAACCTCCTTTAACAAATATTGTCTTACACATGTTAGATTTAATATAGGATTAAATTTGTAGTTGTTTAGATTGTTGACATGATTTTGTAGTTGTTATGTGTGCCTACATATTGAATGACTTCTATGAACATTTTAAAATCATCAATCCTAATATCACCTTTCTTGAAAAAATCCATTAGGTTTTCAAGTGTTAATAAATGTAAGAAATTGGTGTGGCACCAAAGAAGGTGCAATTGTATAATAAAACATTGTAGTTGGCAAACATGGATCAATCTTGGGTTTGTTTTTGTGAGCTTTCACATAAGTTATCTAAGTTACTCAATTTCAAGCTTATTTATTCATTTATAAATATCTTTAGAATGGATCTATGACATTCTTGTTGAGCTCCAATAAACTTGGATTTGTACCCACATGTGGAAGAAAAAAAGTTGAAAAGGGTAAATTTGTAGAATTTCAAGTAAAAATGGACTATTGGGCATCAAGAAATGGCTTGTAAGACTACAAGATTTATGAATAATCAAAATGTTTATACTAAAGCTTTTGAACAACTTGTCAGAACCTTTGGAGATAGTCCACGACCAACAAATTTGATTAATCCAAATTATACAACATGCTTTCAAAGGTAGTGTGACTACTTATTGGGATTCCAAAGTAAGAGAAGAGGCTGCCTTGATGACACATTCTTGAGCAAAAGAACTAGCCAAAAAAGGCTTTTGATCCAAAGGCAATGCATACAAGTCACTTAGATTTGTGTACACCATAAAAATGGATTCAATGGTGCTAAAAGTGGATATTACAAGTTGGGAGATGGAATAACAAAACACCACCTTGCCACCTACACAAGGCTCTAGTAGGTGTTATAATGATGAAAAAAATACCATGATACAACTTAGTTTAAGGTTCGACAATGACCCCAATGAAAAAAACCTACCATTAACGAAAGGTGGTTTGCCCTAGTGCATTTGAAGTAAATACCAACGCTATTATCAAATAGATTTAGCATGAATATATTTCCCAAAACCTTCTAATGATTTGATAGTAATGCAAAACTTCTTATAAAACGAACAAAATATTTGTTTGGTGTCTTGTTTAATTTTTTATTTATATAAATATTGTGCAAGGATGTTATTATGAAGGAACTCACTGATGTGGGGGTAGACAATTTTAAAGAGGGAGAGAAATTGCCATTAAAACTCTAAATGAACAATCACATTGTCTGCTTTGTATGATCCCATAAATATGGACCATATTGTGATGAAAATATAAAAAATATTTTTGTGTAGAGTTCATAATCAAAACATTATTTAAAAGCAAAAATGTAGACAAAATTCCATTACTATGGAAGACATCAAATGCATTCGAAAGTGCATGAAACACAAGTTTGAAATATAGAACAAACTATTATGCCAAATATGATTATTATTTTGCGAATGTGTGAATGTGAGTGCAAGTTCAAGTTAAATTAATATGGAGAAAGGGATTAAAAATGGAAAAGTGAAAATCCAACATGAATCGCATTGTTATGAAATTTAATACATGTCTATTATACCTAGGTGAAACAAATGACAAAGGAGGAAAAGGAATATAAGACATATGCCAAGCCAATTTTTTCAACATATGATGACAATGATGGACTTTTTTGAAGGTGATAGATTTATGCAATCATTGAAACATAAGATGGGTCAATTGGAGAGGACATAAATAATCAAATTGATAGAAAAACATGAGTAAAAAAAATCAAAATTAAGGTCTACTGTTCTTAATAGTACAAATGAATTAAAATCAATTTCTTATTTGCCTACATTGTTCAAATCAATAATCATTTCTTTGATGAGAGGTTTCAACACTTCTTTATACACCTCTTAGTTTGTTTTGAATGTTAAATCATGTTGGCCAAGATTGTGACATGTTCAAAGGAAGTTTCTTAAAATAATGTTCATGTCAAATCCAAATTAACAATTAATAGGAGAATATTGGATTGAAGGTTAAACCGTGAAAATATCAATGAAATACTTGTGAATGTTTAAATTTCCACAACCACAATGTTTGATAGAAAGCAAGCTTGGATGAGGAGCTACAATATGGAAGGGTGGATCTTGTGTCCCCCCCTAAAAAGTACCCCACCCCTGGACCTTTCCATTGTGCCCAAAGTTGAAATGTTGTAAACGACATTGTTGTCCTCCACTTTCAACCCATTTTCCAACAAATTGACACAAGGAGGCTAGAATTGGAATCTTTTAGGTTCACAAACCGGGAGGGAAGCTCGACTCAACATAGTTTGCAAGATAAAATTAAATTGTTGATGTTAAAATAGGAGAATTCATTTGGGAATTGGATTGGACTAAGTCAATGGAAAGGAAATAGGACCTTTTTCCCCTTGAAATTTGTGCTTTGGCAAGGAAGGTTGTTCACAATTGCTCATCTCCAAGAAATCTTGAAGTTGTTGTTTTCCAAGAACAACTTAATCTTCCTAACAACATGAAGCTTGTATTTGTGGAACAAGACCATACAACTATTAGGATCAAGGAATTTGTTTATAAAACCAAACATGGCATACAAATAATTGTCATCATTCATGTTCCAATGTGGGATGATGGAAGGGGTGTTAGACACATGTGAGACATGGGGATTGGAAGGATTTTTTGAAAAATTAAAGATTCTTCATCCAAGGGAGGATCTTGAAGAACAAACAAAGAATCACCAAACATTAATGACATATGTTTATGAAAAGGATTGCATCAAATAGTAATGGAAAATTCGTTTTGAAATGCTTGGATTCTTGAAATAACTTCTCAAAAAATGTTGGATTTCGTTGTAAACACAAGACCAAGTGGATGTATTTGTCTTGGCCTTGACTATTAAAAGCCATGATAGAATTAGGGTCTTGAACAAAAGGCTAGAGGCCACCTTAGATGTGAACACAATAGGGCCAAGTTGAGGAGGTTTAAGCACAACCACCGACTTTATTGATGTTAGTATCCTTTGAAGCATAAGCTTCCTTTTGTGCATATGGTTGGCAAGGTTGGGTAGAAGGGGTGGGACTTCCTACTAGATAGAAAATGGTTCCACCACTATTGAGATAGGCTTGTCAAGGTTGGCTTCATTTGTGGAAGTAGTCCCAACTTTTTCGTTACCCTCATTTTGTTTTTTTGTCCATGTTTTTTTCCTTAGTTTCAAATGTCACAAGTTTTTCCATGGACCCCACATCAAATTTTTCTTTGAGGGAAATTTTCATTGCATTCATGGAATTTAATGGGCAACTTGAATACTAACCACACTTTAGAGGGTGCTAGTTGAAAGGACCAATTCATGACAAATTTTTTTTTGTACATTGTACTGTTTAACTTGGGATCACACTAGATTTTCAAAAGAATTGGAATTTGATCAACGTCCTTCGAAAGGAAGAAAACATGATAGAAATATCTACAATGCATAGGTGGGTTTGTTATTCCACAATGGGGGCATTTGAATAGACAATGGTAGGATTAAAGACAAAATGTGTTAAAGCCCATGGTGAATGAAGGAAACATAATGAATTTGATACCTTGCATATATATATTCAACATGTTTTGTAGCCTTTTTCCCACTATATTGCAAATCAAATGTCTTATTCCTTGAGATCCCTCCCTTTTGCTTGAACTCGCAATAAAAGGCGATTGCCCACATTTCGATATTTCAATGTTTGATGTAGTCATAAAAGCTTTAAACCTCCACAACAACATTCAAAGACACACCAAGGTCATGCAAAGTGGAGTCATATAACTTGGGGGCCTCAACCTCAAGCTACATAAAAAAAACAATGGTTGTTCAATCCTAAATTTCTAAACTTGTGGAATTGAAATATTGAACTATATCTAATGGTGAAAGATTGAATTGAATACCTAAAACCAAAACACAACCTTGTGGAGCCACTTATCAAAAGAGGCATCTAAAATCCCAACTTTGGAAATTTTTGGCCCTCTTGCAAAACTACAATTTGATTTCACTGCTTGAGCTAACAAATTTTTTGTTCATTCATGACATGAGACGAAGTAAACAATTTGAATATTTTTGTAAACATCTTTGGCTTTGGGTTCAAATCATGTTGGAATTTTATTTGATGTAAGAATTTGGGGTCAATAATAGGATCACAAACAAGCAACTACTTGTGGAAAAAAATCATGCATTCCTTTTTCATCACATCCATTGCATTGATGTTGAGCATTTCCAAATGTTTAAGATCTTGCAAACAAAGGTTGAGGGCATCCACATAGTACATGTGATATGTGGCATCCATTGCCAATGCCAAATCTTGCTATGACATGCATTCCAAGATAACCATTGAAATGGAAATTTTGTAAACTAATGTAGATAAACAAGCAGAGCCACAACAATGCACCAAATAATTGTTAGACAAAAAATTATGCTTGAAAGTTGAATTCTTACCTTATAGATGTAATAAAAAAAAACTTCTTGAATGAGGTTTTACCATGTCTTTTTTATCTTATTAAGGCACTTTTTAAATTATTCTTTTGGGATGACATCCTTGAACTAGTGCAAAGGCATCAATTCAATAGATTAAATACGAAAGAGATTGTGGACTAAAGATGGCTTCACATGGACCATCTCCATTGACCTAGAATGAAACAAACATAATATAAGAATTATAAACTAAAACATGTCAAATAGGATTGTCAAAATAGAAGGGAAAGGGAAATATTATCACTTATTCAAGTCATTGCAATTAAAAGCTCAACAAGCCCTTTGGATGTGTCAAGGACAAAACTATCAACACATACACGCTAGTCATGTTCATTAGGGTGAAACTAGTTAATGTAGGGCAATTGGGCTTAAAGCATATGATTACCATCCCAAACATGAAACATTTTCCATGACAACGAAGATAGGTCAATATCTACCTACAATTATGTTTCAAATTTTGCATTTGTTTCTCACCACAAAAGATTCCATGATACCTCATGTTAGGATATTGGTTCCTCTTCCCCTTGCCAATTTTCAAATGAAACATAGAAAGTGCTTTCTCCCTCCCTACACCCCATCTTAAAAACTTGTTCCATTTTGAACACGTCAATTTTAAAAGTAAAGTGCACGATGGGCATCCGGATCATGCAACAAAGGGGGATAATAATCCTTGCCTTGCTCTTTGGGAGGATCTTGTACCTATCCAGACCTCACTTATATTGAACTCATTCCTCCTTTTAATACTTGTGAAAGTACCATGAATCCCAACACTTCCTTAAAAACCATGTTGATTAAATAAAAAATTCAAAATTTCTTTGGTGTTAAGTTGAGAATTGAGAGATATTTAAAAATATTTTGCACACATTCATAAACATATGGGATTATAAGATAACAAGGCATTGAAAATAAACACATGCTAAAAAAAACACATGTGAAAATCCATGGAAACACATGTATAGTCAATGTTGAACATAGGTGATGAGGGAGGATTGACAGTTGATTTGGCCATAGAATTTGAGTAGTTACAAGCAAAAAGAATTGGTAAAGGCAAAAAAATATTAAATTTAAATATTGATATGAATAAAAAAATGTGGCAACATCCCCATGGTCAACACCAACTATAGTAGATAATCACTTCAACAAAATGCATCCTTGTTCATTGAATGTTTTCATTGGGTTTTGAGTGAATTCATTGGTCCCATTGAATGAGGACTAGTGAATCCTCAATGGATTCATTAGTTCATTGAGTAAGGACTAGTGAATTACACCACATTTTGGAGTAATGAATCTAATGTTGATATATGGCTTGGAAACAAAATTAAGGTGGTTATAGGTCCAAGATTGACTCATAGAAAGGAGTTTCTAAATAGGTCTACATCATGGCATTGTAAAATAGGGTTATGATGGTTGCGTTCATTCCATACCTTATTAGAAAATTAAAAAATTCCATTAAAATTTTCATAAAAAAATTGGAATTCAAATCTAATATTGCATAATAGTGTAAAACACATGGCACAACCCCTATTGTTGGCATTGACCATAAAACTTGAAGAAGGAGAAAAAGATTTAAATGAAATCAAGTTTTGGAATTATAACATTTCAAAGGGGTTGTTGATTGGTTTTAGGAATAAAATGTGGAATTGGGAATTCAAAAACTAACATTAAACAAATAATTCAATTTAAATGTTCAAGTGAAATAAAAAACATGGCAAATTCCGTATGGTTGACCATAAGGCATAACCTTTTATAGATAGTTAGTTTGCCCATAGAATGGGAGTAATTACATGTGGAAGGAGTTAGCCCCAAATAGAATAAATTCAATATAAATATTCATGTGAAATTAAAGACTTGGAAGCATATTTATGGTTGGCATAAACCATAGGGGACTATTTAGGAAAAATAAATGGCTTGGCCATGGAATATGAGTAGTAACATGAAAAAAGATTGTTTCAAAAAAAATAAAATAAAAAAATCTTAGGCAATAAGAGAAGTGGAAATGTCCCTATGCTTGTTAATGACCATAGGGGATAATCCGAGTTTGATATATGGATGGACATAAAATGTGAATAGTTTCAAATCTAAGATTCATACATACAAAGGTTCATCTAAGTAGGAATACAATGTGGCATATCAAACCATAGGCGTATGATGGTTATGCTCAATCCAAAGCTTATTGGAAAGATGGAATATCCCATCAAAAGATTGATTAGGAGAAAGGAAGCACACACAAAATTTTGTTAGGAAAAAAATGTGGTTATATTCCTTTGTTCCAAACCCATTTCCATCTTGGACCATACTTTGCTAATCCCACCTCATTAATTCATTCATTGTTTTAAATAGTTTTCATTAATTATTAACCCATGTTTTTATGATTGTTTATAGATCAAATGTTGATTAATATCAATTAAAATTATATATTGGTTAGTTATTGGTTACATTATATTGGTTAGTAATTGGTCACATATTTTTTCTAAATTATTAATTAGATTGTATTTGAATTAAAATTAATTTTACAAGACATGATTATTTATCATTGATTAGCGTTAGATTACTAGTATAAGTGATTAGCAAAATATGAACACTATGTAAACCTTCCTTGAAATATTTGATTCATTTATTGCAATAAATTAAGAAACATGTATATTTGAGTTTCAATGTGATAGAAATTCACACTAACAGTAATTATTGTAGTTGTTAATGCATTTCATAAACAAGTATAGCTTGGATAACACATTTTAAAATGTGGTTCCAATTTTTTATGTTGATACACTATTTTAGTTACATATGCTTGTTCATCCAAATATTATCCATGTGGTTCAACTTTTACAGCTTGTAGTATTGCTTGTCCAACTTTATGTCATTGTTGAGGTTTTCCTCCCATTTTTTAAATGGTTGATTGCATGGAAGCAAAACAAATTGTGAGGTAAACATTTTGTCCTCTAATCTTAGTGCTTGCCATCCTTGTTCCTCTTTAGAATTGTGCTAAAATATTATGAATTATGTGCATTCTAGTGTTCATAGGATTACATATTCACTTTTGTTTTCCTTTGCACCCATTATTTCAAAACTACAAGTGTGCCCCTATTGTAACTTTTCTCCAAAATTTCAAGTCAACTATTAATTGCATTTCCTTCGAGGATTGATGATCTTGGTGACCATGTTGCCTTTATGCTATGCTAGTAAATGTTTTTTATAGTTCCAAATTTTCTTCTAAAGGTATCATGTACAATGCATGTCATTCTTTTGTTCTTGGTATGCATTACACTATATATTGCATTTGCTTTGGAGTGGAAAACTGCATCTTTCCTTATGCACATGTTGCTTTCATCTATTAATTCTACAATTTCATTATGCTTATTCCCAATTTGATCCAATTGCCTTTGCAAACTTTGGGTCACCATTTGAAACATGTTTTTTTTTTCTATGTCCATTGTTTTTCTTGACAAACCTTTTTTTTAGACTCAAACTTTTACAACAACTACCTCGCTTAGATTCTTGTCCTAAAATAAATTCATTCAATGAAAAAATTACCAATTTTTTTCTCACATTATGCTATTTTCTTTTTAAAATAATAAAATTAATAACAAAACATAAAAAGCTTGATTTCTTATCTCAAATTCATCTTGGGGATGGTTGTCAAATGGTAAGTACTAAAATTTTCAAAAACTTCAATACTAGAATTTTTTGCAACAAAATCTATGCTCAAGAGCTTATATCTTGAATTCTAAACAAATATACAAAAGCTTTTTACAATTCATACTACAACAACCATTCTGTATTTCTTGCACAAATTTCCTCATCAAATGACATAAATTACATCAATGTGCTTCATGTTTCAAAAGAAAATCCATGTTCAAAATTAAAAAATAAATTCATACTCCATCTTTGAGTTACTCATTTTTTTTTCCCCTACAACTCCACATCTATACCATGTATAATCTCTGTTACACAATGTGCCAAAAACTCCTTATGAAAAAAAAATCAAATCCTCCCTTCAAAACATTATTAAAATCCTACTTAGCAATTGTCTTAATTGTGCCCTTACCAATGGCACAAAATTTCTATTTCCAAAACAGTTTATCACCATTTCAAACATGGACTAATACCCCCACGATACACTAGGGGTACTTATTATTAACATTACCTAAGTTAAGGATGGGGATTCAATCAAAATGAAATGGGAGTTTAGTTTTAGAGGATGGGTTGAGAAATTGAAAAGTGGGTTAAGCTCAGGGTTTAGATTTAATT
>Ga0116229_10007295_pt1 | contig 17558 bp, 16 predicted proteins | sample S1TSphgellanicum_3_FD_87313 | JGI IMG/M metagenome (GOLD analysis project Ga0116229, IMG submission 87313) | Host-associated microbial communities from peat moss isolated from Minnesota, USA - S1T2_Fc - Sphagnum magellanicum MG | ecosystem: Host-associated > Plants > Peat moss > Unclassified... | reverse complement strand
TGGATGGATGCCTCCTTCCTCCATATTTTAGCCGGGCTTTTATTTTAGCTCCGACTTAGTGGGTGTTCCAAGTTTGAAGTAACCTTACGACCACTTGAAATGTGCCACACTTGAAAACCGTCTCTGCCTTGCAGGCACGGGTTACCACTAGTTTGAGTTAGGTATCTTATAATGAAAATGTTCTTGAGAAGACCTTATGGATAACAATAATCCTAAAAAGGAGTTTCAACTTGGTCTTTTTGGAAGACCTTGCATGTTGCAACCACAAAAGATGTTTTTATTTTTATTTTTTGCTACATGACATTAAAAAAATTATTTATTGACTTCAAAGATTATTTTGCAAAAAAATAAAAATAAAAAATTCAATGACCTTCCAATAAGTTGTATTGAAAAAGACCTAATTGGCACTTCCAATCAAATTAGTTTACCTATTGAAAGAATTGAGATTCAGCAAACCTCAATTTGAGATTCTGAAATTTCATCGATTCAAAAATTCTAGTGGCAATGAATGTTGGTTTAGGAAGGATAACTTTAGATTCTATATAAGTCAGAAGTTGTCACTTGGACAATTCCAAACTGAAATTTATTTAGCCCATTCCCAAGCATGAAAAAGTGTCTTCTCAAGTCTTTATCTTTTTAAAGCTTTTTTTCAAACACCATATTCACAAGCACATTTTCAATACCTTCTCCAACAATTTGCTTCACATTTTTTTTCAATTGAATTGAATTTAGTTGAACTAGAATTCAAATAAACTGAAGCTAAAATTTCATTTCAAAGTATTTGAATGTAGTATTGCAACTTGAATTTATTTCAATTTGATGCAAGAACTTGAATTCAATGGAATTTAAAGCAGGAATTTGAATTCAATCAAATCTAATTTAGGAAATTGAATTGAATTGAATTGAAGTTCAATTTTATTCAATTGAAATTCAAGTTGCATGCAACATCCTTCTATATTTTTCATTCAAATGAAACTTAATGTCCACAAAATCAATTCACTATTTTCGTCAACCAATCAGCACTGGCACTGCCACTGCAGTCTGGAGCCCAAGTGAAAACTTTCAAATTTTGTCAATTTGAAAATGCTTTTTTCCAATATTGCTTTGTAAAATCAGACTGGAAAATGTGCACAGTCTGTTGGTAGGTACAAAGGTGGACCCAAAGATTGTGAGTTTAAATCCTGAGTTATTGGACTGCAACAGTGTTTTCTTTGCACAATGTTGCTAACACTAAGCAATTAGCAGGTAATTGTTATTCATGATGAAGATGATGGTCTGACATTTGGTGAGCGACACTCATAAGGTTACAACTACACCCATTGTCATATTACCTTTGAAAAATGTTGGTGGATTTTCCTCGGCAGTCTCATATATGTGTTTCTTCCGTATCAGGAATTTCTGGAATAGCTACATCCATTTAAAGTGCAGGTGTGAGAAGTATGGCAACAAGGAACAAACCTTTTGCCAAGAGTGGATAAACAACAAAAGATAGACTCACTGACCTCTCTAAGATTCATCCATAAGATTGTCCCATGAGTACTCCCATGAGACATAGATTGGCTATCCCTGGACGTAGACTTCTGATTTTTCTGGATTTGAAGACAGGAAAAAAAAAAATCCCATTGCTAATCAGCATAAGCTACGTCAGCAGCAGCGGTATCCATATCATTCAACCCAAGCTCCTCATTTTGATCCCACGTCCGCTCATACTCCAAAGCTGCAATGACACCCATTTTCACAAAGTCAGCAGGCCTCATCACATGTTTTCACACAACTATGCTGTTTTTGCACTTGACAAATTCTAAGAAACTGATGTGGTGAGAACCACCCATGAGTCCCTTGTGTCAAAACTAGAAACAAAACTGCAGAAAAAACTCTCACATAAGACTATCCAACAATCCCTCAACAATAAAGTGGGAGAACTCAAGACCAGTGTAAGAGCAGATCCACTGGTGCACAGTATGTGGCCCAGCAAAACAAAATTGGATGAAGAAAAGTTAAAACATGCTGGTTTGGCTCAGCAAAATGGATTTGGCCCTGCAGGATTCTGAGCACGGTAAAAGGCACAACAGAGCCTAACACCTGCTGTTTGATTGGCTAGGTAGTTTGATATGTCCAAGTGGGCTCCTAATAGTAGTCTCTCACCTGTTTGCAATCCCAGTTTTAGTCTTATGGGAAAAAAGTAAATAATTAATCTTGGATGCCAGAAATATTTTGCAGGGTCACGTACTGAGAACCAGTGGAGCTGCTCTAAGCATCTGTTTCCATCCATTTCCTAGTAGCCTTCAAAAAGCTGGAGAGAGAAAAAAGGAGTCAGAGAGACAGACATGTCAACTGTTTGTCATCTTCAAATCTATCTGTAGCAGGTGCAATGAAGGAATTCGCTAAAGCATCATCCAGCTCAAGTGTCCATGGCTCCTCCACCCTCAGTAACTGCAGCAAAGCAGAAGTCAGGAAAGAAGTTATGATTGCAACAGAAAAAGAGGGTGTATTGCAGCAATGGGTGCACTCTATGGGCACATCTATGGGAGGTTTAAGAGGTTTACCTTTTGTAAATGCTCATCAAACTCTTGCCACTTCTTCCTCTTCCAGGGTTCAGCACTGTCACCAATGCTAAACCCTTGCACTCGCTGCAAACCTGCAAAACACCGTACCACCCATCATGCTTCCTGAGATTATTGTCATGAGCATCAGTTCAGCAATGTCATAAGGAAAATAATTCACATGGCTGCTGCTGCAAAATAACATTAGAATGAACACAAAGCCACAGAAGATATACAAGCAAAGACATAAAACAAGTTCTATCTCACACAGCATCATCCATGGCTCAAAACAGCAATGATAAGAGATCGACTGTGACCCCACTTCTGCAAGTACTCACTTTGACTGATGTTGGTCATTAAACCTTCAACAGTGGTGACAAGGCCACCAAGTGTGCCTGCTGAAAGCTCTAGATCCAGTTCTGCAACCGCCACAGATGCGGTGTCTGACTGCAATAATCCCCCCAAACCAAAAATCAACCAAATTTCCGACAAAGAATCCCTTGGAGAAATACTACTCTGGCACCACTAAATTATGTGCTAGAATTTACTGAAATTCTGCCATTGGGCATTGCAGTTGAACAGACAAAAAACTGTATGTTTTTAACAAGCTAGACATCACAACAATAAATCAACCAAACAACAAAAGTGGTCACAGAGATTCAAGGAGAGGATGCAAGGATCTACATCTTGATCACATCAAAAAGGCATACCTTGATTACATCCCGATTGAGATCTTCCACCTTGGTTACATGTAAGGTGATTTTCTTGCCTTTCTCAGGTATACTGCCGCCGGGTTTTAACTGGTCATTTAAATCCATTGTTACTATAGGATTCTCAGAACATCATGCATCCACTTGACAAAATTGAGAAAATGACAATACAATCACAACGGGAATGCCACTCTAAAACATGGACCTCAAATCACAAATAATACTGCAGTGTGAGTATAATAACAACAGCACCCTTTGTATTTATTTGCAAGGCCAGGAGATTGAACAAAAAGAAGAGCATGCCTCAGAGTTCCGATAGCCGCAAGTGTCACAAGAAGATGCCATCACAATCACCTCTCTGAAATAGGGGATATCTTGGAGTGGTATCTGGTCAAAAGAAAACATCTCATCCTCTGCAACTTATCTTGTCATTAAACTGATATCCTTGGGGAGCTCTCTTCTCTTCATTTGAGCAGGTTTTCAAGCAGACCCAATTGCAGACTAGACATGAATGTTCTCTCTCATGACCCACAAACTGTGTCATATCAAGAATTCACAGACTTGAGCTGACAACAATCAATCACAAGCAGTTGGGTTGTAAATAAGGATACTGGTGACATACATGTGTGTCACACAAGCTGCTCCACATGCTCCACAGGTTGCTGGAAATGTCATTACCTGCAAACAACAAAACAGAGAACCCACTGTGATGATAAAAACAGGAAGCTTTAAACAGATGTTGGAGAATTTGATACAGTCTGAACAACATAGCAAACTGGATGGCCCAATTGCACATTCAATTCCTTGAAACCCAACACTAAACTTGGATTCTGCATAACAAAGCTTGGATTTCACAAAAAAATTGAGACACCGACATAGGCAAATTCTGTCCTAAAGTTCTGGAAGTGATATCCATTTGTCTGTATCATGTCTGAAAGTAGTACCACATTGACTTTCGCTTCAGTGGTTTGGTTCTCACTACAGGTTCTAAGATCTATTGCTACTGATCAATGACCGACAGATCATCACCAAGATGGCAGTCTCCAAAGATTTTAAAGGTTTTGAGGTCACCTCCTCAGGTCCTGAGTACTTGAAAATAGCAGCAGCCATTTCTGTTGAACTTGCTTGAGCAATTGTGTGATGTGCTGACAGTGCCCCAACAGAACCATGTGGCAGCCTTGTTGTGCCTGCAGGTATGTAATCACGTTGCCTGGTCTCATCCTGATTACCATCAGCTACTGGAATGTCAGATGTGATAGATGGCTCTGCGACCACCTCTTCTGCGGGAGCATCTGTTTCTGCCAGAAAACCCAGTGCCATTTGCTGTTCTTTGGTGCGATGGTAATATGTGGTTGTCAACAACATGTCTGGTTCTGGTGCATACCTACAACACAGAAGAGCCATCTGCTCAAAGTTTTCCAAGACACACACTGAGAAAATGTCAAGGAGCAGCCAGGCTCTCAATTCTGCAGAGAATAGCTAGCAATGTGCATCTCAAATCTCACCCAGGACAAACTGGCTATTTACAGCATAGTTGGAGATCATCTTACGGGTTCTCAATGAAGCTGTTGCCTGATGGATCATCCAAAACAAAGGTAAAGGCTTGTTCCCCCTTAGCACATGCAATCAGCTTCAACAAGAAGGCATCGATTGCCTCTGCTGTCTGAGGGTCTACCTTCTGCACAGACAAGGAGCCTGGATTGCTGTGAGTAACCCTAAACCCTAAACCCTAAGTCTAACACATAATCATTCAAGAGAAGAGCCATAGAGAAGACAAATCTACGCAGAATGGACTGTCTGTGACCAGAGATCATAGAGCAGTCATAGCAAGCAAGAGGGGCATGCAACAAGGCCCGCCCACCCACCCGTCGCTCTTCTTGCAATGCCAGCAATTCATCAGCTGCCCTCCGCAACACTCCTTCAACCTGCAGCTCACATGCAACAATCACAATCACCAAATTTTTCAAAAGAGCCAAATCTGGAGATGACCCTGCAACTGCTGCCTTCCTTGTGTCTAATGCCATCCCATTTCACAGAACTACTAACAAGTTGTAAAAGCACTGCACTTTGAGGACATATAGGTACACGCTTAAAGCAAATGATATATCCTACTTGACAGTAAAGCTAGAGATGACTCAAGAAAAGACGGAGAAAGAAACCGTTGAAAGTGTGCCACGCTGTGCTTCAGGAGGCACCTCAAATTCAAGCTCTGGGACCTGCACATCAGAACAGGAATTCATTCAGCAAGTAGTACAACTGAACAATGACAAATATTCTGGTGTGCCCTCTATCACATACTTCCATTCCACAGCTACAAAGAATGACGTGAGGATCTGACAAAAAGCAAAACCCAACTGTGTGAAACTGGACCAACAGAGAGAATGATGCACCAACTTTCAAGTATTCAGTACTGCCTGTGAAACCCATTCAAGAGCTTAAGATTGTAGCGAGGTTTTCATGTACCCAGAAGGAGAGAGGCTTACAAAAGAAAGGGTCGATCAAGGAGGAGCATCACCTACTGAAGCAGAATTTTCACATTTGGGAATCCCAGAAGATACTAGGGAAGTTGAGATGACTTCCAACAACAGCTAGAGCTAGCCTTAACATCAGTAATGAAGGACCTGTCTTATGCACAACAGTTTCACTTCAAACAACATGTCCAATAGCTCCTAAATGAAGAGGCAGAGAGGATACACCTTGATAGTGGCAGAGTCAGACTTCACTACTTGCCTATCTAGCACCTGCAATGAATGCACAGCAGATTCTTCAACAGATTGTCCATCATTGGCAGGTTACAGAGAAAGTTCAGAAGGCAGAAATCACATGAGCAAGCCAGCAGTGAAGAGACGCAAAACCCTAAACCCTAGAACACACAATGAAGAGCCTCAAAATGACCTAAAAAATCAGCATCTCTACTGCAACAGGAATTCAGTCTTGTCTGTCACACCCACAGAATTCTTCTTCACCTCTTGCATCAAGGCTGCAATCTAAGAAAAGAAATGAAGATGATATCATAGCAGTGGCCTTCCCTTCAAGCAGAATGAAAACCATATGTTCAAGAATGGAGAAAAAGAAGGGGACAAGGACCTTTCTGTTGCTGATGGGTACTTTGAGGGTGAATTGACACCCATTTGGCTCTAGCTGACCTGCAAACTGGATCTCATTGTTTCTGCAAAACTTCCAACAATAAAAAATTAAAAGTGAGCCAGTCAGCCATACTTGGAAACACCAAATTATTCAAAAACCAGAGAATCTGACAACAGGACCAGAATCATCATCCCTCCTCCTCCTCAGGAACAATGGATGGATCTTCTTCTTCAGATGTTGCAAACAGAGAAAAATTGGAGTTGTGAAAACCTTTCATTACAGTGTGGACATTCAAAAGCCATCAGAACCACCTGCAGCAGCAGCAGCAGCAGATGACAAGCAACAACAACATTATGATGGTGTTTCAGCAAAAATCTCATGGAAAACAGAAAAAATGATGTGCTCTTTGAATCTTGGAAGAAGACCCAAGTGTCAGAAGCTGCTTCTGGAGCTTGTGTTATCTTTCTCTCAGAAATCTCAACTGATGATGAAAGAGAGAGGGAGAGAGAGGACAGTTTGGAATCCTACACCCACCTCTCGAAAATGTGGAATTCGAGTGAGAAGGATTCGAGTTGTGCCCTGCGACATTCCACCCAGTTTCGATTGCACACATCAACAGAAAAAAAGCAGCGAACAAAGAGAGAGAGAACAAAATCACAAAGCAACGGGCCAGCGGAAACACTCACATTCTCTCTGCATCGCATGCACAAACTCTCAATCTCCTGAATTGGGTTTGCTGCTGCTGTTTGATCCGTAGCGCTGAGAGCTTCCGCGGCTGACCGCACATCATTGATCACAGCCTCCTCCTCTTGCCGACTTTCTTCTCCTCGTCTCGTAAACGTTGCCATCGCTGTGACCTTCTCTGCTGCTGATGATCCCTTCTTCAAAAGCCTCTTTTGGGTTGCGAGCTCTTTCTTCTGATGATCCTTCTTCTAGGTTTTGAGCTCTGCAGATGAACCTTCTTCAAAAGTCTCTGGGGTTAAAGGTTTAGGGTTTAGGGTTTAGTGGGCTTTTGGGTGCAAATTCATGCTGATTTTCTACTTGTCTTTCTTTTCTAGATTCTTGCACAACGTGTGCAAGCAACTCGGGACTACTTACAAACTTTGTTGTTGAAGTCTCTCATGGGTATGAAACAGGAGGCTGGAGCTTGGCAGACAGAAGAAGAGACCTGATTGATCATACTTGGGTTTCATGTAGGTATGGGAGAGCACAATTGGGAAGAATCTATCAGCACGGGAGTTGGCTCCTTTAGTACACACATTGATCTCTACACTTCTGCTGCTTCAAGTCCCACTCTTATGGAGTGATGAGGAGGAACAACAGGAGAGAGCAGATTCTCAAAGGTTGAGTTGTTTGTTCTTCTCTAGGGTTAGTGTTTGCTGCTGCCATTAGTAGGTATTGTATCAGCAGTTCTGCATCGAGCAATAAATGCATCATTTTCTCGCTTGTGGGTGAGTTTCTGCAAGCTCCCAGTTGTGTGCGCATGCAACAAACTTGCATTTGGATTTGGTGATGTCTCCTTTGGATTCAGAGGTATGTGGTTTGGAAATTCCTTGCCCGCAGTACACATTGCCAACACAATTGTGTAGTATATGTTCCATGCTTTGAAAACACCTGCTGCTTTTCTGCCTTTTCCAAAATACTTACTTTCTCTTACCTTCAGCTTCCAGCTGTGCTGTAGAATCTGGAAGCAGATTGTGTTCAAAGAGATGGTGCTTTTTTCATATCTGATTTCCATCATTCGCTGTCAGCAACTTGGCAGTTTAGAATTCTGATTCAAAATGTTTCATAGCTTCTCTTCTTCAAGAGATTTATGGTAAAATTGGTGGCAGGTGTTCCTTCCGGAGGCAGAGTCTTCTTCTCTCTTTTGCAGTTTTCAAAACATCATCTTTTCCATTCTGAAGTGATGGTGGATTTTGGGTCTTTCCTTGATAGTAAACTTCAGCAGTGAGTCTTTTATATGGTCATTTCAGAGGGATTTAGGTCAGGTTTATGTTATGAACATGCATACACAGTTTGATTTATAGGGAATGAGTGGCTGCTTTTTTTTTTTTTTTGTGGTGATTGCAGGTATGGTTTTATTGACAAGACCTGCATTTTTGTGGATTTGCAGTGAAGTGGTTGCATTGAATTGCATTCAGTGATTTTTCCTTTTCTGTTTGATGCTTTTGGGTGAGGTTTCTTGGTAGATGATGATGCATCATACTTCAATCTTGTGATAAAACTGAGGTTCATAGATTTGATATTTAGTAATACTATGTTATCTAACTTTGACCATGGATTATCTCTCTTTAAGGAGTCTTGGGTTTGAGTTGCTTAGGAATAGAGTAAGTATTGTTGGAGTTTGCTATTTGGATTGTTCATGTTGGGTTACTTCAGGGAGACAGATTGCTGGGCTTTGTAAGAACAAGCCATTGCCAAGGGTTTAAGACTTTGTAATAACAAGCAATTGCCACCTTATTTAGGGTTTAATGGTTTTTGTCATTTTTTGCATCTTGTCAAGGTTAAAAGTAAGATATGAGTTATGGTTTGTTTGAATTATAAGAAGCATGAAATTGTGCAAATTTAGTAATTTTTTGGTTGTTCTATTGGTGTTAGAATCATGTGGTTGGACATTTAATGTTCACATTTTGTGCAAGTCAAGGAGTATAAGGTCTTGACAATCCTCATGGGTGGGTCTCACTCAAGGTTTGACAATTACAAAGGCGGTATTCATGAAATTTCATCTCTTGAAAATCAAAGGTTCTTGACTATTTTTCAACAATTGAACTAAAGACTTGCCAAAGAGAGGTTAAGAAATTTAAGAAAAGCTTTCATTTCATAGTGTCTCATCAATTAGGCCATTGGAGACCTACACCATTATTATGCTTCGGGGGTATTGGTTTGAACCAATGTTGGGTGGCCATTAGAAATAGGGAGACCCCTTGGTGGTTATATCATGGCTGTTCTTAGGATTCATAACTGTGGTTTGACCGAGGTCAAAGAACCGGTTTTGATATATAACCATGGTTCTAATAAAAGTGGAATAAATCAAGTTATAGCCCATCAAATTGCTGGTTCTTTCATGAAAACCATTGGTTCTTTAATTTTTTTTTCCAAATAATTGGGATTGATTGTTCTCAGATTTTGACTTGTTTTAAAGAATTGGAACCAATAATTCTTTGATTGTGAAACATCTTATGATATGAAATGGGTGGTTTTTTTAAAATTCTAAGAACCACACTACATTGGTCCAAGCTTTTTCTTTTTGCATCAATGTTGAAATCGACAAAAAGGTCTCTCGCATGGGTTTATTTGGCATGAAATCCTTATGTTTTTCACTTATATCCTAGAGCCCTAATATGACTAATGTAAGATTACAAGATATCTTACATATTATCTATGTAAGACACTATGAAACTGTTTCATGCGACATTTATCATATGCAATTATGGAATGATGATAATACTAGTGTGGAAAAATTGGATCATTTTAATGCAAGATATGGATGACACCCAATGGTTGTATTCCAAAAAAATGTTACCTTTCACTTGTTACAATTTCATAACAAATTCATAATGTTTCACAACAAATGTTTTGAATCGTAGTGAAAAGATGACATAATAAAAAAAGATAATTTGGAGATTTGTGTAATTTTGGTAAATAACAACATAATAGGGCTTCATATATGTGTGTGTGGTAATGTAGAAACTTAGGTGCATACTAGGAGTATGAATAAGAAAAAATGTTGGAATATTGGAATGATGCTAATGTTATGTCAATTGGTATCAAGGCAAGAGAAATACGAGTTTTGTTTTACATCAATCATATTGGGAGCAATGTGAATATGAGGTTGGTATTGCATTAGGTCATACTAACATAATAAGTTCCTTGGTACAAGGCATTAAAGCATTTTTTACTAAACCATCTCCTAATATAATGGATCTTCATACACAGATACTTAAAAGGTTAAATCTTTTTCCTTCACTCAAGAGGTTTTGTGGAAATGATATGAAAAAATTCCTTTGTTGCTAATTTTAGATTTGTGTAAGCATTCATACATTCACTTGTTGACATATTGTAATTTTGACTTTAATTGATCTTTTCAACTTAACTTTCTTCCGGAATATTTATGTTGAAGGTTTGAGATGTCAAGACATCCCGCAAATGTCATGCTCTAATTCCCAAGCCATTTAAAATCGTATTAGTGTACAAATATGCTTTAGGTGTCAAACAATGTTATTATGGGCAAAAATCATTATTTCAAAATTAAATGCTTTTGTATGCACTTCAATTTTATGTGTATGTGTAGTCAATGATAGTTTAATGTTTCAATTTCATTTGGAATTGTAAAATTAAGCCTTTTTTTTAAAACTTCAGAAGAAGTTATTTTGTTTTATTTAATAGCTTGTGTAATGTTATGTATGTGATTATTTTACCAAATGTTAATAATGAAACATAATGTTGTGCAATTAGTTGTATGCAATATCATATGCATGATTTTAAAATCAACAGTTTATGACAAATTTTCACATGCCAATCCATTATAAAAATGAAAAATGAATGATTCAAATTCCATTTGTGGATGGCATACTTTAACCAAAGATTATGTATTAGTGATGATGACTATATAGAACATGGATTGATGACATATGTCCAAGATGTGTTGGACATTTTATGAAGATATTGTGGCAATTTAAATGGTTACAATTGAACCACATTTAGACAACAATATATTGTTTTGTGACATCAACCATGCATGGTAACAATTATCATGGTTTACACATATTGTCACGCAAGAGATGCACATGATATCATTTGCAACTTTTGTTATAATGATAATACATTTGATACCACTCATGTGAATTGGACTAGAATATGTATAATCAAATTTGAGTCACTTTTGACTACATTTACAATTGTCAAGGTAGTTGTTGAAAGAAAGTTTCATAATCCTAAATGGATAATAAATTTGAGTTAGGGTTGAATTTTTTAAAAAGAAAATTCTTGTAAGTATTTTTGAAGTTGAGTTATGAGTTACATGATAAATGAACAAGTTTGTGATAATTTTTAAAGCATATTTTAATATAGTGTATAATGTGTTGAAACACAAAGTAGATTTGAATTAGTCTCTAAAAGTGGTAAAACATACCCATGCAACCATGTTATACTATTACATTTAGTTTATTTGAAAACTCTTTTGTGTTGGGGTATTCATAAAGAGTATGCCCTTTTCAAAGGTGGGATTAATAAATCTTTGTGACATTATCTTGGAAGTCACTTGTTTGGAAACTTAGTTTAGTTGAACATGTTGTAATTTAAAGTTCATGTGAGATTCATTCTACCAATTCAACTTTAGATGGGTTGCACTTTAAAGAAAGGTTTAATGTAACCATAATGAAATGTCATCCCTTAGCTTTCAAGCACAATAATTTCATTATTTAACCAAAGTGGGTAGATGCCCAACACTAGTATATTCCTATTTTGTTCCAAGCAAGTATCTTGTACTATATACTAAAACAAAATGGGTATATGAAAAAATACACCTTAATATGAAAACTATGTTGGTACAATGTTCACGAGTTGATACTAGATCAACATGGGTCTATATTACACCAAATTGGTGGAAATACGTATACCAAAACAAGTACCTCTATACATAAACCAAATAATAATGCATGAGTTATTAGAAATTAAGACTTTTTCCAACCATCCCTTCATGCCCATTGCCAATCGAACACTTGGGGAACTTCAAATGCTCAAAACCTGTGAAAATAACAAGACACAATTGCTTCAAATCATGATAGACATATGTATGTACAAGGTGATGTACCTGTTTTGTATCTTTTGCAAAATTCAAAAACCATAGTGTTCAATTATTAGTATGAATATAATAAATAATGTTGATTCAATAAGTTTCACAAAAAAAAATATGTTAATTGCAAAAAGTGAAATTTTTATGTAGTATTTTTTTGTGTGGCTATGATGAAAGTTTTTTTACTTACAAAGGACCTCACAACTATTAATTTATGACATGTAACAATACAAATATTATGAATTAAATCAACCATTAGTATGTACCTAAATGATCTAATATTTCATTTTTGTATTATTTTGTTAATTGATCAACAATCTAAAGTTCTTTTGTTTATTTTGTTTGTTTGCATTTGTGATTTTTTAATGTGAACACGTCCCAATGTATTTGCATATTTTGTCATCATCCTTGGTCACCATTTCGAATAGATAAATGACCTCCCCATTACAACACAAACATGCACCACATAATTGCGTTTTTTTCCTTTAAATCATAGTGCCTAAAAAAAACCTATGTGTTCTCCCTCTAGAATATCATCATTAGCTACCGCATTTGCTTTTATGCATAGCTCACAATTTGCATACTCAAAGGCATTGAAGTGGTTTCATTTTTAAGTTTTCACAAGTTTCATTGGTGAGAGCTCAAAATTTTGACATTTTGGGCAATAAGTTTTTCCAAAATTGATAATTTCAATAGTAATTTAATTCCTACCAAATCAATTCATACTAGTGTATAATTTTTGTAAAATTACCAATCTAAATAAAAGTAATGGTGATTATCAACATTGAATTTGTTCATATAATGATAAGGGTAAATATTTTAGATTACCAATTTACCTTATTGATATAAATGGTTAAGTGTATGGTACAAGGCTTGGTAATCTAGAATATGCATAAAATAAGTATGACCACACTAGTAAATGTGGAGTGACAATTAATTGTGCAAAGTTTAGGATTGCAAATATGAATTCTTGATATTTTAAAAATAAGAAAAGGAAACTTAATATATACAAAAAAAAAAACCTTTTGAGAATATATACATTAGTGGTAACCCATGCGTGCAAGGCACAGATGATGGGCCAGCACGGGTGGGCTGAACACCTCTGGCCCACTGTCACACTCAAGGTTTTTTTTTTTTTTTTTTGCCCTTTAGTAATAAATAATTAGTGATATCGACGTGTAAATTTGTGAGCCCTTGAAAAGACTGTTGCAAAAGTCTTCTAGGGCTCATACTACCCCATGAGCTACTTAGGCTACTTATTATCTTAAGTTTATTTCACTTTTATTTTTACTTGCTTTAACTTATTACCTTTTACTTACATAATTATTTACTTGCCTTTGCTTACGTAACAATTCATTTACTTTATTTACTTTCATTATATTATTACTGCTGTAACCAAGGTCAAACAAAACTTTAAATGCCATGGTAATTTTTTTTTGATTATTTACCACAATTAACTACCCTAAAAAGTAGTGGTAATAACTGTCATGTTGTTGGGGAGATCAGGTTTTACAGACAGACACATTAACAGACGTAGTGAATTAATATATAAGATATATATATATTCAAGGCATTCCAATTTCCTATCGTGATAAATGGTAGCACAACCTAAAATATTTTCAAGGGTGTAAAATAATGGCTAAGGTGAACTAGTGCTTACATTAGTATTTTCATTTTATTGAATGAGACATTTTAAAGGTTACCAGACAAAAGGTCCATACAAAACTAATAGGCAACTTTAAGTCATCACATGATCAACCACGAAAACCCTAGATGAATTGAAATGCAATACACTCGAATTTTGAAAAGATCCACATTATTACATTATTCAATACACTTGTTCCACATCGAATTGATAAATAGGATTACATGTCAAGTTATTCATACAATAGACAATTAGACAACACAAATTTGGTTGCAAATTTCATTAAAAAATCATGCATTAATTGATGAATCTTCTTAAGATCATATTCTAGCTTGTACTAAATCTTCTTTTGTCCTTTTCTTTCAAACCCCATACATTTGAAGCAATTACCAAAGAAAATTTTAAAAATTAGTAAAAAATTGATGTATAATAAATGTTAGCTAATAATTTTCACAACTTTTCACATACATTCAATAGACAACACCAATTTCATATTCCACCCATTGCCCTTCATAAGGATTCAAACATTGCATCATGTACCCAACTAACTTTTTTCTAAGATGATTTGAATGCCTAGCCAAACTTGTCAAGGTGTCTTCTAGATAATAGGATTCTTTCACAATTTTAGAAACCTAAAGCTTTTGCTTCCAATATTCACTCTCATCCATGATAATTAGAAAAACTTGGACCTTAAAATTAGAATCAATTAAATGCCCACCACATGGACCAATCATTGTGACCAGCTAATTGATATCAATCATATTTCTTTATTAACACTTCAAGAGGACATCATATCATGTGCACATTTTACAAGTCCAAACCAACTTCCACATTATTTCAAGTTTGAACTTCATTCATCTAAATTACCCTTTCAGGCCATTCTATGCTACCGGTGGACCTGGTCTTGTAGGAGGCCTCACTCAAGAAGGTGAAGGAACTCAAGTAAATGTGTTAGGGTTTCTAGGTTAAAGGAACCCTAGAGTTCACCCTAGGGTTTGGCCAATCTGAAGTTACAAACTGCTGTGTTGGTAGGACTGCAACACTATCCAAGGCTATTTATTACATCTCACACAAGCTAAAAGAAGCTCTGGGCTCAGCATGGGGTAGTTGCAAGTTGGTGAAGGAGGATGTTCTAGAGCCATTAGGTTGTCAGAAAGATCTTGCAGTACTCTGAGAACAAACACAGAAGAAGAGCTGAATAGGTAGGGTGTTCTTAGGAAGGGCTAATAAATGCAACCAATGAGAAGTCCTCCCTTTTTTTTCTCTGCAATAGCTAGTTGTTATACATCCTTGTTAACTTCAATGACTTTTGGCTTCCCCCAACCAATTGTTGCTACAATGGGTACCCTTTCTTCCTACACTTCCTCAGCTGATGAATGAATCCTGTGAAGTATTAAAGAGAAAATCATAGGGTTCCACAAAAGTGGTGAGAGCCAAGTAGTGAGTGAGTACTTCTGTCTATCACATTAAAATAGTCTAAAAACTCTGATCCCCACATACCCAGTGTTTTTATTGAATTTTTGTTTTTTAATGATTTAGCATTAGGGTTGCAAGCATCCCAAGAAATATCTCACATTCATTAGTACCACTTTTTTCCACAAGTTGTCCATGCTGTCCAAATGTGACTAAAACAAAGTTGGTGCTCCAAAACAGAAAATCTCTTCCACAGATGACAACTTCCTTACAAAGCATCTTTAAACATGGTAAGTTTTTTTTTCCCTTTAAAAAAGGGTACTTTGTGAAGAGAGAGAAATTGTCTTTATGTCGCATTTGTGCAAAATTTTGCACCAAAAAAAAGGCTGCCCAACTTACATTTTGGTTTCTCATCAGAACCATTCTGTTGAAAAATGTGGTATATAACTACCGTAGTACCTGGGCCAGTTTGACACTAATTATATTATTTTCAGAACTGTTGAAAATTCCAAAATAAAATCAGAATTCTTTTTTTGAAAGAAAATAAAGAGTTTAATGGAATATTTGGAAATATATCATTTGTTAAATATGAAATTCTCAAAATTAATTAATTATTCCACAAACATGTGTTGAAGTGGCCAAGGTATTATGGTATTACTCCAGTAGGTTTTGAGGCTTGGAGCATATTGTAGCATTTCCACTGGCAGTAATATAATGGCCTAAAAATAGTAATTTGGATAAGTTCCCTCTGCACCCGGATTCCTCACTGGACATGAGTGTGATTTAGAATTTCAGAAAGCTAATGGAAATGGATGCTAGAAACTACTACAATTTGAGTCTTTTGTGTACTTATTACTTAACTACTCATTGATTCTGCAAGATAATTTCCTTTCAGACATAGCCTACTTGCCAAAGTTGAAGCTCAGAAGCACAGCTCTAAAGTACCTTATTGGATATTGGGTGGGCAATTGTCACAATACCTTTTAGGTTGTAAGAGCATCTCCAGCGCTGCTAAGTACATGTCCTTGCACAGCAAAATTGGATGAAGACAAGTTAAAAAGTGCCGGTTGGGATCAGCAAAATGGTTTTGGCTCAGCAGAATTACACAGTTTGTGGCGAAAGGCAGAGCAACCTTGTGCACTAGAGAAAAGAGTATAATAAATATGATCTGACTGCTGCCGAGTGTTTCTGATTGGTCCATCATAATGATTGGTCCAGGTGGTTTGCTATTAATAGTCCCTCATCTATTTGCTTTCAGTTTTATAGGTGGTGTTGCAAAAAGAAGTAAATAACTAAACTTGGATGTGAAATTTTCTTTTTCAGGGTCACATATGAAGCACCACCACTGGAGATGCTCTAAAGAAGCATTAGTTTGTTCTTTCAAGTTAAGTAGAGCAAGATCCCCACATTGGCAAGTTATCAGTAAAGTTTATTTCCTTTTTAGAATCATTGATGCAATATGGTGTATCTATATGGGTCCTAGTCCTTCTTATTGATGAGGGAGCAAAATTGGAGGGCCCCAGAGATTTACCCGATCCTTTGGACATCACTAAGGTATGATATTTTCATGTTTTTAAAAAAGTTGGATGTGAAGAATCAACCCGTAGTGAGTGACACATGTAAGCCAGGACCATTACTATCTTCAAATTGATGAAGAACAGAATTGTGGTTCATCATTGATTATGGATATAGTAAGGGACATGCATGAAAGATGACCAACAAATTAAATGGAGCTCAGACTCAAATGCAGAAATACACATGCTCACCAATGATGCTGAACAAAAAAAATTCATTTTTTTTCAAATTTTGTCAACAGATAATTAAGAATGGTTATTGAAACGTCCACAATTGTCAACCCAATATTTAATGATCGAAGAATTTATGTTCTGCAATTCGAAGACCTTTGCTATCTTTTGGAGATACAAACAGTGCAGTCTCCAACGTCTTTGGACATGCAAAACATCCTGCATGCATAAACGGCAGTATGGTCCAGTGTTTTTCTTTTGGGCGAAATTTTGTCACTTGGTGACAAAAGAAAAGGGGGCGGGAGGGAGGAGAATTTGAATCTTACAAAGGATTTCTTTTGAGAAAAAATGGCATAAAGTCGCCATATTTTGAGGGGGAAAAAAAAAAATTCGCCAGATTTTGACCCCAACTTCAAGGATCATTGCCAGAATATCTAGTGGGGTTCAAAACAATTCTACTTTGCTCTCTGGCTTGTAGCCAAACTTGGCTAAGTCCTCTTCTGGAGGCTTGTCAGTCCACCTACCTCACAAATTTGAGGAAAAAAGAAAAAAGCACCTGGGCCAGTTCAACACTTTTTATGTTATTTTCAGAAATGTTAAAAATATAAAATATAAAAAAAT
>Ga0116229_10007294_pt1 | contig 17559 bp, 13 predicted proteins | sample S1TSphgellanicum_3_FD_87313 | JGI IMG/M metagenome (GOLD analysis project Ga0116229, IMG submission 87313) | Host-associated microbial communities from peat moss isolated from Minnesota, USA - S1T2_Fc - Sphagnum magellanicum MG | ecosystem: Host-associated > Plants > Peat moss > Unclassified... | reverse complement strand
TCCCTCTCAAGTGGCCGCTGCAGCTGTGTACATGGCATTAAACATTCTTGTAAGAGAAACCTGCTGCTGGGGTCCTGCGCTTCAACTACATTCTGGGTACACCAAATCCCAGCTAAAGTATGTGATTTCATCTCTTTGCTCTCACACTTTTCAGAGTTTTATTGTTTTCTTGGCTCTTCTGCTATGTTTTCTTTGTCTCCTTTGTTCCCAGTCCATGAACAGAACTACCCCCATAATACACTATGCTGCTTATTGCAGGGAGTGTGCAACAATGATTGAGGCTTTCCACAGCAAGGCAGGTACAGGAAGTTTGACAGTGGTGCACAAGAAATACTCGAACGCCCGATTTTTGTCTGTTGCCAAACTTAGTCCTTCTGGTTTGTCAAGCCCAGTTTCCAGTTTGAGCAGCTGATCACCATACCCCTCTTCACCTTACATGCAAACTGGTCGTCTGTGGGTGGTTTGCTAAACCACTGACTCTCTTGTCTCCCTTTAGACTAGATGAGCCAGAGCACTAACCATGTTGTTAATACTGAACTACAGGCTGGACCAAATGTGTCACTATACTGATGACAATTCTGGTTGTAGCTCAGAATAGTTCTGTTATAACAAGGACACATGAAAGGAAACATGGAACAAAGGATATTACAATTTCAGTTTCATGGGATCTGGGTTGTCTAAACAATGTACTCAGAAAAGACACAGTCCGATCCCAATGCAGGAAAAATCTAAACTTCCTCAGTTTAACAAATTGCAAGTGTCTGAAATTGTTAAATTCAATTCAGCACACCCATTTGCTTTGGCACAATTTTCTTTTGCCTGTCTGGTTAGTAGACAGCACAAAAAGTTGAGGTCAGTTTTGTTGGAAAAGTGCAGCTTGGATATGTTGCATCAGAAACTTAACTTGGTACTTGCATTACTGTAAATTCTGATGTTTGGCCAAACCGTTTTTGGTTTCAATTTCATAACAAATGCAGATTGTAAAAAGAGAATGCTTGAAATACAACAATTGACCAAGCTATCAAACATCCAAAGCCCAGAAAGGGACACCTGTACCTATTTAATTAGTATTCTTGGTTATAACATAATAATTTGAGCAGTTGTTGGTGAAATATATAATAAATATATATCCTCTTTTGTGTAAATTTGATAAATCTGAAATTTATTAAATTCATTTGCTAACCATCTCCCACGTATCTTTGTTGTTTTTGAGTGTTCGCACCAACAAAAATTGGTGGTAAATGTAAACTAGTTACAAATGTTTGCAGGCTGCTCTAGCAGTAGTTACTCCAACTAATTTATTTAAAAACAATCTGCAAAACCATTCTATTCTCTCCTCTTTTCAACTTTTCGTCCTTTACCTCCCCATCAATGTTTCCAACTTGTCATAATTCAGAGACCACAAAATATCTCTATTCCAGAGGATTGAAAATAGGCTATTACACAATATATCATGTGTCATATTGGTCCTTCCTTTCGAACTAATTTCTTTCATTGTTCATTTTAACTGTTTTAAGAATCCACCACTTCTCTTAAACAAACAAAAGATTGATATTTTTAAATGGATCTATCATCTCAGACCACTGCAAATTTGGGGTTGAAAGTTGACAAAATACAAAATTGATGGACAGCTCATAACACAGTTCTTCACATATATTGGTTCAATGTAGGTCACATCCAAAATATAATTTGATTTCACCATAATTGTGATGACATTGTTCCAACATTCTGCTTTTCATGCAGACTGCAAAATTCAAATCCTTTTAATACCTTTGAAGTGCACCAACCCTAAAGCATAGTTCATGTTCACCCCAAACACATTGACCGCCAAACAGATGTGCATTCCCAACACCGTCATCAACAGACAAACAAGGACATAATGGCTCATATTGAGAAACTGTACTCTTTGAACCATCCATACATCTTTGCTCTCTGTATTTGAATGGAACCTACCAATTCCTGTTCCTAACAACAACTGAAAGTTGAACTATAGATGTACAGAATCAACACACTGGAAACAAAATGGTCTTTGAAACAGGAAAAATTGTCAACTAAAGATCCATGTATCCAGAAAGATACTCTGAATATCTCATTAGTACTAGTGAAGTCATGAAAGAATAAAACTGCCTGTACTGACCAAATATTCTCAGATATAAACACGCACACAAAACAACCAACTAGTAAATCTGTGTGTGGAACTGACTTACTCAGAACTCACTAAAAGCCACTCCACAAAACCAAATTAAAAACATAAAGATTTTTAAAACTCAAGATTTTTAGTTGGCTCAAGAAATGTTTCTAACAAAACTTTCAATACTGATACATGTCACTAAGAAAACCTGCTAGGCCATTACAGATAAAGAGGGAAGCAGCCATTTGCATAACTGTTTAGCCCCCTACACAGAGTACCGAGCCTTTGCTGATTTGTCAAGTCTTTTTGAGTCTTCCTGTCAACAGAGACAAACATATGCAGAATCAGCTTCCCACGGAACTGAATAGAAGCACATATTTCCCAAAAATCAATCCAGATATTTGCAATTCATTCTGAAACTACTCAACAAACTTCTAAACTACTCATCCAAACACTTGGAAGTTTGTAGAGAAGAAAGATCTGCTTACATGCACTAGGTAGCCAAGCTTTTCATTGCAGTCCAGGATGGCTTTCCATTGCTTCCCAATACTAACCTGTCAAAGCCAAGATTTTAGTTGAACTCATAAGAAGAATGACCTAAATTTGCACTACAATATCTGAATGCTGGACCATTGATGTAAATGTATCTCCTACCTATATACAACACTCAACTTGAACCTTGAACCTGAAACTTTACTCTCCACCTTGACCCATAAGCTTGTTTGCCTTGACCCCATCAAGCCTTGATACTAACCGCAATGATAAGCACTTCAAACATGAGCACAAATAAGAACACATGGGGGCTTCATTCTGTACCTGAGCAGCTTCATTTGACGCAGTCTTTGTCCAGATGGAAATTTTGTCTTGTTTTGCCCGGACACTGACCACCGCTCCACAGATTTCATCACCTTCATCAAATTGCTCCCCAATCATCCCCAACAGCTTCAACCAAAACAAGAAACAAACTTTCAATAGGATGCAAAAGAAAACAGAGATGGAAGTCTCCTTCTCTGAAGAAAGACGTTAATCCAAGAAATTACTTCCAGACAAAATTCAAACCCTACAATCCTGTAGCTAGAGCAAAAAACCAGAGAGATTAGATACATCTCCCATCTATTCTATCTCTCAAGAGAACACAAATTCACAAGAGGTCGACAGGTTGACATCTATGAGTAGGACACAAAAAGAGAAGGTCAGCTGCAGTACAGTATGGAGCCAGAACATGTCCAGAGCGCCTTTTACATTAGCACGAGGTGGGGTGGCAGTCCACTTTCCACCATGAGTGCACTTTGGGTCCTCCCACTTGGGTTCAATTCCTGCCTTGAAGCAGTGAAAATCTGTGCCTGCACCGAGCCTGCTGGGTTGTCGCACATTATTGTATAGGCTGCAAAATTATATACAATTGCCACAGAAAAAAAAAACAGTGAGTAACCAATTGCAGCAAGACATCAAACAAGCACTAGCATACAGGAGCTCTTCAACCCACAAAACCCTAATGGAGATACCACATGTCTAGACATGACAGACCACATGTCCTTGATGACCATGATGGCAGAGCAAAGAAAAAGAAAGAGAAAAAGGCGACTGCTACTCTGTTCTGAGAAAGGAGAATACAAACAGAGACAGAATGAGAGGGTTTGAGAGAGGATTAACAAACAGACACGTATGGAAAATGAGAGATATGATCCAAAAAGTCAAAAAGACATAAGAGGAGGAATGGAGTGGCGGAAACATACCACCAGAAGTCCTCAACAGTAGAGAAAGTATACACAGCGCGTATGCAGCTTCCCCATGTCGACTGCTTCTGCTTGCCGTTAGGGTTATCAAACCAGAACGTCCATGCATGCTTCAACGGATGCCTCTTAGGGGCTTCGGTTGGTCCATCCGCCTGCGTTTCAGCCGACACTATCTCTCCCTCCTCAGGACCGCCCCCTTCGATCCTCTGGCCATCTTCCGGCCTCACCACCTCTACCGTCACACCCTGCTCAACTGCTTGCGTCATCTTCCTCCGCTGCTCCTCGAATTTATGCCAGACACAAAAGGAAGAAAAAAAAAGTTCATAAAATTCCGAAAAAAATTCTCGTGCAAGAGCACACAAAGAGTAAGATGACGCGCTAGATACAACAAGAAGTTCGATCTCTTCAACAACTTTGAAAACAAACCGACCTCTGTACCTTCTCATTTGCGGTCGCAAACTAGCGGAAGGGACAGGGAGCCCAACCCTAAAAACTACCAAACCCTAACCGCGGTTGAAATCTGGCGACCTGGGTTAGTGATGAGTCAGAATCAGGGGGATCGATTCTTAAGCAATAAACGGCAATTCTTTTCAAATACAAATATTTTCCAAAACAGTCTATGTACAGGCATGTGCGAGAATCAGGGAATCTTTAGTTTAATTTAATTTTTAAAAAAATTATTTTTCCAGTTTTGTGATGTAGCCACATTGGCTATCATTCACAAGAGGCATTCCAAATTTGGCTACAGGTCAGAGAAGAAAGTAGAAAAAAAATTCAGAGTCTTGTTACATTTTATGTTTTTTTGGAACATAAAAAGCAAACCCAACAGACAATCCATTTAAACTTGAGACTTGGGTACCAAACAAGGGTCATACCACCAAGCCATTACCCTAATGGACAAGCACGGTGCATTTTGGCGACATGCTAGAACTTATTGTCTAAATCTGACAATTTCAATTTAAAAAATAAATTTGGCACATTTTTTCAAAAGAATCCTTTGTGTGGATTGCAATGGATTTTTTTTGCCACCAAATGATGAAAATTCAACCAGAAAAGAACACTGGCTTCAATAAGTTATGACAATTTGATTCATAGAATTTCTATAGCTCTTATCATACAAGAGAAAGGGCCCTGGTGGCTTCATTCTGCCATGCTTGCAATCCCCCCATTGCTCATACATGTTTTCTCAAGAAGGCCACATAGTACCTTGGCAGCTTTGACACTAATTATACTATTTTCAGAACTGAGTGAAAATTTAAGAAAATAATTTCTTAAATAAATAAATATTCTGAAGGAAAAAGGAGAATATTTTAATTTTTTTGAATATTCTATCTTTCAACATGCAATCCTCAAAATAAAATAATTATTTGACACTAAAATGTTGAACTCACCATGGTACTATAGTATTAATATTACAATTCATCATCAGTTCTCACTTTTTGAACACTTTCAATATTGATTTCCCATATTAAGTTGTATAAACTAGGAATTGTAAAATTTCTGGATTTAAAACTTTGTTTGATGTCATATCCAACATTGCCAAATGTAAACACTATTATAAGACAAAGTATTTGATAAAAGAACAACTTTAACATAGTGAAAGTAAATTCAACTAAAAGCATCTGAGTGGGTTATATAAGTCTTGGAAGCTCACCCTTCCAAAAATATTTCCAACCTAGGACACTTAACTTTAAATTCACATGGGACCAAATGCACCTATCCTTGATAATCAAGGCTTCATCCACATTGATCAAATGGAAAATGTACATGTAGTTGAATTAATCTTGGCCATGGACACAAATTTGTGTAAAGTTTTTAATGTAAAGGAGTTGCAACTTTAAGGTCTTGAATTGGGGAGCCTTCAAGATGTTAAAGGTTGCAATCAAAAGGTTGGAATCTAAAGGAAACATCTTCACATTGACAATAGACATGACTTCTTTTCCTGTTGTGTTAGAATTCAAAGGCATCCTCTCATGCTAGTAACACTCAAAAACCCAACTCAACCCTTTATGTTAGGTTTCGTTGATCAAACAATAAGCCCTCAATTGTTGAGTGTGAACCCTTTAACTCCTTGATCCAATTATTGAGGGGTTCACACTCCACCACAAATGTTCAATACAAACTATGTTCTCCTACAATAACATCCCAATATCTTTTGTGTGCTTCTAGCATAACTATAATAAAAGGTTTATTTATGATCACTGAAATGGCTCAATATGTGACTGATACCTAATGAGGAAAAGTTCAATGGTAGATAGAAAGGAGCTTCGACCAATCTACAACATGCCTTAAAAAAAGGGCAATACTATTTTTTAAAAACATATTAGGTTACACTTGCAAGCTTCATTGAATCATAACAATAAAGTTATTGGTTTTCTACTTGATTGCATAATGTCCATGTTTCATTGATAATGCACTTAATGGTTTGACAAATTGGACTAAAGGTAAAAAGTACAATGGATGTTGAAATAATTAATCACCAAAAAACTTCAAGAAATTGATTTACATTAATAAACTTTGAAATGTGATTGAAAAGTAGCACATAAATGAAAGTATTTGAAGTTGAGCCCTTAATTAAAAACATCTCTGTACTACATAAATCTATATATTTGAATTAAAAACTTGCAACCAAATGTGTAAAAACTGTCATTCATTTGTGCTTTTACTCTCAAAAGCTAAAGGTCAAGTGTTGGAAGGTGAAATGAAATCCAATTACAAGATATTATACAATTTCTGCAGTACCTTGTTTACATGCATGTGAAATTACTTGAATCTGACATTTGGGTGCCCAAATGCAACTCATGGTTTTCTTTTGAACTTTCCTAATTTTGTTGATTTTACATGTCATTGAAATTATGTTGCATGTTATTACAGAACTTTAACAAGTTTTTGAGCAATTTTGAATTGAGTTATGGATTTCCATAGTCGACCATAATCATATGCACTTTTTAATTTATGAATCAAATTGGTAAAACTTGAAGGTTCCACCACTATCATGGCAATTGTGTTGTTGGCTTTTATTGGACCATCCAATTGAAATTCTCGACCTCCTGGGTGCATACATGTACATCGGAAGCCAATCCCTGTTTTAAATCCATTAGGACCCCATGATTTTGTGCTTAACCTTGAGCCATCATGGGAGGTTCCCCTACATAATATATCAGCTCGTCCATACAACCTGTTTAAACCACACAATTATGTTCATTTAAAATGATAAGATATCTTATGGCAAATTGCTCAACAAAATTATGGTACTTTTTTGAGGTGAACAGTAACATTTGATGAAGTTCCTAAAAAGTGAATAATGCAAACATTATTGTATGATGAATCAAACCTTGCAACATGAACAAGCCCAGGAGGAGCCACGGATGTTGGTCTAGAATTGATTGTCATTAAGTCTTTTTTCTTCAAATGAAGCATAACATGATCATGGACTGCAATTTCATCCTCTATGGGATTCAAGAACTTTGAGCTTTGGTTATTCTCAAGTAGTATTTTGTTTGTTGGTGAGACCTTCATTGTTTGGACCACATGTGAACCATCGATGCTTCTTGTCATGTAGCCTTTCTTGTGTGACACAACAATAGGATAATGAGATTTCTTTAGGTCTTGTTTAGGGCTTAAGCCATTTGCAATAATTTTGTGGATCAACCGGGTTGTCTTTTGTTCAACCCATGCTATTGGGTCAAAATCAGGTCCAAAATTTGCTTCAAACTGCATTGACTCTGCATTGGAATTATGAATCTTTTCTCCCATTCCACATTGATTTTCCACTCTTTGAGTAATATTCAATTCTTTTTTTGAAATAGTTTGCTCATCAAGTTCTAATTGATGTTCTTTGATCTTTGATGATTCTTTTTGCAATTCAACAATTGGGAAAACATTTCGAGAATTTTTGATAGTGTGGAGCGGGGTTTGTAATGAATTTGGAGACAAGCCTTGGGTGTTCAATTCTTGAATATTTTGTTCAATAGATTCAATTTGTTTTTTCTTCTTTGGAATAGCCATTTCATTATTAGAAGCCAATATAGTCTTGGTAGGATTATATGAAAAAAATTGGTCAAAGTTGTCCTTGTTTAACATTGGTGGTTGCATGCCCACTTTTTTAATGACATTGTCGCCTTCATGATTTGTTTTTGTTTCCCCACTCCTTGCACCAAGATTATTGTTGTCAATTTGATCATTCATGCTTCCATTTCTCAAGCTAGATCTCTTGAATGTTTCATCCAATAACAAAAAAGGTTGAGGAATAGCATTCTCTTGAATGAGTGTATGGAATACATCACTGTTGTCAGCTTTGAGAGGAGGGAGGTTGAGTCTCTTAGTTTGGAATGGTTGTTTGGATCGTCGAAGAGTGAAGTTCATAGCATTATGGTCAGATTTTGTTTCAAGTGGAAGAATCTCAATATCTTTGACAAGGTACCGTGCTCGATAAACATGGGCTATTATGTAATCCACTACACTTTTACTCCTACATGTTGTCTTTCCAGATTTGGGCCAAACCTACAACCCATCAAACACCCAATTCAATTATAAGTTATAGTCATTACATACAAATTGAAGCATGAATATACAAAATTTCAAATTTTTTTGTCATAAAACCAAGTTATAAGTACATGTTTCTTGTTCATGGGATGAAATTTCCCAGGTGTAATGTCAAGCAATTGAACCTCGAAGTCAACATATACATAATGATGTATGCTTCACCCGATAACCATGTTGGTCATATGAACCACCTCTTTTTTGGGCATAAGTTTTGTTCAACCTAAAATAGACTTGCACTGTTCAATTGGCAAAAATTGACTCAACTTGTCCATCAAGAGCTTTGCTTACCAATGCATTTCAAAGTTATTGATGAACTTGCAACAAGAAGTTGCTGCTTTTTGCAATTCCTGAATTAAATGATTTTGTGAAGAAAAAACACAACTCAAGAAAATTGTTAAAGGTGGCAATGAATTTGGCAACTCTACAAAAAGTTGACGGAGGTGGGAAGTGATTGCTAAGTGCAAGATTGAGTTGGTATGCAACTTGGGCTTGAGAGAAACCGTTAAGACAGGTATTGCTCTTCACAAGAAAAGACCTCAAGAACATGCCAGCAACATGTCCACTCAATCCCAAGTATAAGTATTTGGAAATTCCTCATTGCATGAGACCTATATGGATGGATGGGGAAGCTGAAAGTAAAATGCTTTATCAATAGTGGATGTGAAAAGGAAATTAATTAGGGAAAGTCATAGTTCAGCGCTTGCACTTCTCTCTTGAGGCCTTTAGGTCCAATTTACAAAGTGTTCAAATTTGTTGCTGGTAAGTTTTTTTCAAAAATAAAAAAAGACCTAATAAGAAAACCCACTGAATCCCAAGACCTGATGGCTGTGGTTGCAAAGAGTAGAGCTCCAAAACAAAAGAGGGAAAAAAACCATAGCTAATAATGTAGGGCAAAAGTTTAGTAATGTACCTGAGTAACACCATTGCAGATGATGAGATCATTAGCATTGCAGACATCAAGAAGAGGAAGCCCAAATTGATTGGTTTTCTTGTCTGCAGAGTCTCGAGAAAGACCATGGCGATAAGCTTCAGGGGCTTGGGCATCACCAATACGGCTATTGAAGTCTCCTACAACAAAGAAATCATCAACACCTTGCATGCTGAAAGAATGGATGTCTTTACTCAAATTCCCGTATGGAAAGCCTTCCTCTAATCTGTTGCACACTTTGTACACTGTAGATGAAATGGGAGGATAGTAACAAATAGCTGCAAATATGTCCTTCTCAAAACCGATGGTGTGGTCAATCTTGAGCCATAGGTAATGACCATCAGAATCCTTCTTGAAACAAGAAATGTAGGATTCTAGTTCATTCTTGAAGTAGCATGCCACTCCTCCCCGTCCTCCAGTTGGGTTACTCATACATGAAATGAGGCCATAGCCCTACAATCCATACAAGGCTCCATGACTACATTTGTAGGTTGTTGTTAACAAGGTTTACCAATAAAGAAAGATTCAACTTCACAACTATGTCAGAGGAAGGTTCCATAGTTGAGGATCATTAGTTAGCTTGGATCTCAATGATGGTTTTATGCTTGAACCAAAGAATGTTGTGACAAAGAAATTAAGGGTAGAAGCTAAGAGACATGAACTAGATTGGGTATTTTGCTTCACACATGTATGAAAATCATTGCACAAGAACTCCACAAAATCAACTTCAAATTGTTCCAAAATCCTGACCTGTATGTCAGGCAGAGACTTGCCCTTCCGTTGCCATGTCTCTGATAAAAATAAAAGATCCACCTAACACCACCCAACATGCAACATTGTGTTAAGAGTTGTACAGCAACATCATTTGAGTTTGACACATACCAGTTGTAGTGATTCATATCATGATAAAAATATAGAAAACCCAAATAGTCATGAACAACAATGCATTGTAAACTTGAAAGTAAGCTAGAGGTTTTTGCTCTTTTTGCAATTTTCTAGTGCTTGAGATTCCAAATAATAATTGTCAAGCTTATTCAAAGCTTCTATTCTGCATGGTTTTGTTTAAAGGTGGGTAGAGAAGGAGTGTCTGCAGACTGCTGAGCTTCTTACCTGCCTTTTGGTGATATACTCCTGCAACTGCTTGATGTTTTTTTTCCCACTGATGGAGCGCACATTCCAGTATATACATTGAATTGTGTTGGGCGAGTTGCATTTTCCACCCTTATCTGTAGTTGGCATTTTGCACTACTTTCAGTGTTAAAGAAATTAACAGCTCAAAATTCTACCAATACTTTTCTGTCTGTAGCAAGAACCATGATGGATCAAGTTCCTCACTTTGCTTCTAGCAGTGCCCTTTTGACCTTCGAGTAGCTTGAACTGCTTTGCCATGAGCTCAAATGAATTACAACAGAAAATCTCCAGAACTCTTTTTGCAGTCAAAACAATTCAATATCTTGGGAAATTTTAAGTAAATCTGCGTCAATTTTGCACAAAGTTTATCATCTCCATTCTTGAGGAAGTGGTATGGCTCAGGTTGTCACAATGGTTGGTTATCATCTCTTTTGGAATCCAAAGAGGTCAGAGCCATAATAATAACCTGGAAGAGTGCAATGCTTCTTCTGCATAACTTGTAATTTTAAAGTTGTAGGTGCATGTAGCTGGAAAAGATTCAGATTTCACCAAATATGGAGAGTTTTGTTAATCCAATGGCACAGAGCTGTTGTGGGTAGTAGCTGAGTTATCATGCAGTGAAACCACACCCAACTTCAAAGCCTTTCTTAAGGTCGTTGGTTTTGAAGATTTATGTAGGTAGATAAAATCTCCACTACGATTCTTTTTGGTCTTCTGTTCCACATAAGAACTCCTTGAATGTCTCTGTTTGGTTCTTAGGCTGGCCCATGCAATCAATGCCTATGGAAAACCTTTGTTGTTGGGTGGAGCAAATCCTAATGCTAAAGAGAGATAGATAGAGAGAGAGAGAGAAGTAAGTCCCAGTGTTTGTTGACCCAATGGCTGCCGACTGCTATCCGGATTCCCCACCCTATCTTATCTTAACCGCCAATCTTGTGTCCCTCCTTCCTTGGACCCTTCAGAAGACGCTCCACGGCTGAAGGGACGCTCTTGTTTCATCCCTTTCATGGAGGAAAAGTACCAACACTTGCATCCCCGTGGATGAAATGCAAACAGACAATTTACAAGAGTATTATGGACTAGTTAATTGCCGAGAGCGCACAGGATATTGTGAATAGTCTCAGCACTCCTCAACCAGCGCGTGAGAGCCAATTACCGGACATAAACACCCATTGTGAGAATGAAGATGCCCTCTTTTCATCCACACTGACAGTGGTTATAAAATCTTCATCCAAGCAGCGAACTGTTATGGAATCATTGGGCCAACGAGAGCTAGGGTGGTACCTTGTGCTAACTAGTAGGTGACTAATGAAATAAGCATGAGGCAAAGGTTATCACAACTGGGAACATACTTAGTTCAAGAAGCATCGGAGGGGAGGCTTCTTACACCTACTCATAGGAGTAAGGTCCAATGCAATCCTTTTTAGGAGAGATATTCATGTAAGATGCATTGCAATGTTCTTTAGGAGGATATTCATGTAAGATCCATCACAATCTTTTTGAGGAGGGATATTCATGGACATAAGGTGCCCTCCAATTTCAGAAGGAAATTTCTCAAATCCATTGGGGGTTGGGGGGGTTGGGGAGACACTTTGAAGGTGAAGGATATAAGCTATGAACCTCAAATTTGTGCCACCTAATTTTTTTCTTCCTCACAACTCCTTATAGCACTATTGTGCCATGAGACTTACATTTCCCTTTGGTTAATATTTCACAAGGTCTTGACTTAAAATATGGAAGTTGAAGTTCTATTGATCACCCAATCCAATTCAAAGTCTGGAGCCATGAGCAATGCCCACTTTGCACATTTCCCCCAAAAACGAGTTATACCCTGTTCACAATTTTGATGTGTTCTGTATTGCTTGTTGAACACATTGAAATCTGAAGACTACCATTACTCTAAGGTCAGTTTCATCATTAAATAATCCTCAAAATAATGAAATGAAGTTTTGTGAAAATATGAAGTTGACATGTTCAAAATCATCATAATTATCATAGGCTACATTCCGAATAGTTTCACTACTCATATCACAATATTATAGTAGATGATGGAAAAATATATAATTTCAAATTTTAAAAACGAATTCATTTTTTGAAAAAAAATAATCATTCATTTTGTCAACGTGGAAACTGAACTGACCCTAGGCTACAGTAGTATAGAGAGTGTGAAGCCAAATTGCAAAAATCTGACATTCCAGATGTTGCATGTATCATTTGTTGGACACAATATAACTCAGACAAAGAATAAGAAGCATCAAAAGATTTTGCAAAAATCAGTTGTTCCTGGTACCAAACTTACCCACTTGATTCTCAATTAACAACTGCCACTAAACAATCTGATTCATGGGCCCGTCCATGGGCATCAATCAACGACTTTTTCAATGGAGAAATGCACTGATAGACTATAACATTTGAACTTTTAAGCACTCTGAAGTTTCAGGTATGTCATACCCACAAAACCAACAAATAAACTCAGCTCACAGTTCGTCAGCCATGTCAATTTTAGCATCCTCCACAAACTGGAAAGTGCTCAGGTAAGAAAGTTGGTCAGCTGAGGCTGCCCTCATCCTCTGAACCCATACAATCACAGTCAGATGATAAGGCAATGCTCCTCTACCTTTACCCTACAGAATCAGAAAACTGCACTGAACATCACTGAACATTAATGAAACTCTGGAATCTTGAAGTGGAAAGCAGTAGGAAAGCTACAACTAACTGGACTATCAAGATCAAGAAGAAACACTAATGACAAGAGATTCTGGCAACTAAGAATTATGATCAAAGTGTTTCCTAGTGAGAGAATTTGGTTTTACATTCCCCTCCAACTTCCCCCAAAGCTCTGGTCTCCACTCCCCAGGACATTCCACCCACTGGTTGGTCTCCTGGAGTCCATTCTCCAGTATAATAAACTTGGAGGGTCCGGCCCCCCAGATCCTGTACACAGTAATGTAAATATGAGAGTATGCCCAAAACTTCAAGAGACACTCAAGAGAGTGCAGAGAAAGCTCCACAATATACTTCAAGGTAACCATTGTGTCAGTTCCAGCCAAACCAAAACAGACAACAAAAAACGCATGTGGTCATAACCCAGAGAAGAAATATGAGACTATCACCTTTAACATGAATCAAAGCAACTACCTGCCATTACTCCGCAATGCCTTTATCAGCTCACCATAGGGCCTGCAGCTTGGTATATAGAAATTATATGCTAGACCCTTAGGGCAGAAACTATACAAAAAATTGTGTCCTGAGGTTCTGTCACATTTCAAGAATCAACCCCAAATGTCAAGTAAGGAGTTGCACATATGACCTAACATCAGCATAAAATGTTTGCAATCCAACATAACCAGAACAATGAAGTGCAGGACATATTGAGGACAACAGAATGACAACAGATTTTCTCCACAGATAGTCTAAAAGAAAAAAACTCTGATACTTTTAACTTAAGGAGGTTATACCTGGCCATCCATTTCTTGGATGGCTGCTCCAGCCTCAGACTTGTTTTCAAAGCTCACAAACCCAAAACCATGAGGTCATCCAGTCTCCCGGTCACAGGCAGTTTTCACTGCAAGTCAACCACAGCTCAGATTGTACTGACCTATGGCCTACCACTTCTTTGGAAATTGACAGGTCAAGCGATATTACAATATTACCTTCAGTCACTACACCGAATGAGGAAAAGGCATCTCTGATTGCTCCCTCATCAGTTCCCCATGCAAGACCTGTTTTAGATTTGCAACATGAATGTCATGGTTCGATGCCAAGATTGATATAGAATGCTAAGGCACTGACAACAAAAGATTTTGAAAAACCCCCATTCAAATACTCCTACAAATCTGAAACCATACTGACAGACTACAAGCCAGGTCCACACCAGATATTCCTGGAAAGCACCTTTTCATGGGTTTAGACTTTACCTATGGAAACCCTTAACCCTAATAAACCCATCAAGTTGCTTCAAAATCTCATTCAAGAGTAATTCCCTTCGTAGCTCAGTGCTGTTCTCTTGCATATCTTCCATTAGAACTGATAAGTTGTGTTATAAGAGAAATAAGACCTTTGTATCAGAAGAGGATTTTTTTTGTGTTCAGCCTGTAGTTAGGTTCAATAAGAAATCATCTCAAAAGCTTGGCATTATGATACTCAAGATTGCTGACGACCAAATCTAGTTTACATGTTTCTTTGATTTGACAAATTGCATGGTTTGATGTATCTCATTTTGAAAATCTGATAAGAAATTTCAATATATTCCCACTCTTAATTGGAGTATGTAAGAACCCGTGTTTTTTAAGGATTTTTTTTTATGCAACCTAAGTGGCCACAGTCTCTAGGACACTTTGTCTTTAGGTGTAGGTAGGCAAATTGAATTTTTTTTTGGAAAAGTTGAAAAGTACATTGAACTTCATAGCTAAATACCCTAGCCTATGGTCAGTTGCGTCATTAAATAATTCAAAATTCATAAAATGAAAATTTCTAAAAATGTCCAAGTGGAGGAGCCTGGAGGCGACGAAAATGTGATGAAATTTCAACTCTCTAATGACGAAATGAAATTTGTGTACACAAAATAGCCTATATGCATTTGTATAAGCAATCACCCTTTGCAAGCAATCCACTTCACAACTTTGGTTTTTCGTATAAGTGAAATTGGTTGACTTTGTGATTATTCTGATGTCATTCTTGGTCCTCTAGATGCATCAACATTGTGATAGGTGTTTGTTCTTTCTTGTGATTTGATCTGATGGAGAACTTGGACTATTTATACGTATTTAATGAGGGATTGATGAGACATTTTACATTGTAAAAGACTTCGAATTTTTTTTCGATGCATTTTGAATTTTTTTTATTTACCTGAAAATTTGAAGAGTAACTTCCAAAAATGAAAAATATGTAGTCAACCTGTTTAGGTAGCTTTTGGCCCGCAATAGGTTGGTCAGCTATCTCTCAACCCTCCCAAAGCAAAATTTGAAATTTTTATTTTTATGTCATCTTTTTCATTTTCATATTTTTTTATATACATTTTTGAAAAAAGGATAAATGGAAAAGAAAAGAAAAAGTTATATAGTTTTCTCTTTTTTTTCCTTTCCATTAATCCTTTTTTTAAATGGATATTTAAAAATTATCTCTCAAATCTACATGTGTATGATAAAATTTAATTTTTTAATATAAGTTTTTATTTCAAAAATAAGGAAATGTTTTTAGAAAAAACAAAGGAATAAGCAAGTAGAGAAAAATGCAACATGTTGAAAGCAAAAAGAAAAAAGAAAAAAAGACAAATGACATTAAAATGACATGATTGCAACTTTATAGGTAGACATGATGAAGGAGAAAAAAGAGTAAAAAATAAAGAAAGAGCAGAAAGATAAGTTTAAAAAATCCAGAGTTATTTAAGTTGGTGAAGGGTCTGTTCGTAGATCCTTCCAAAATTTTAGATGCCTCGCCTTGGCCATTGGCCTTAGGACGACATCTCAAAATCCAAAAGGGTCTTCAGACAAACCCTTCCCCTATACCAAAAAAAAGAAGGGATGTGCAAAATTTGACCATGCATTCAATGCCATCGTTTGCCAAATCCAATACATTCGTACATCCAACATATAACAAATTTTCAAGAAAATAAAAGTTGGCATGAATAAAAAAAATAAAATTCATTATTCAAAATCGGAATGACTTTGTGAAAAAAAAATTGTTAGAACTAAAACTAAAAGGTTTAGAAATTGGAGAAATTGAACTTTAACTCTTACTTGAGAAATCCAATAAAATAAAATGCATATATAGTGTGAAAACCTTGACACGAGGTTCTTCAATAAATAGAATTGTAGAACATTGGTGAGAACCGATGGGGGCATGCACATGATTGTGAAGACCTTGGGTTGTACTTGCCTATTGCTTGAAATCTACTGGTAGAAAGGGAGGCACGTATGGAATACCAAAAGGGTTAGACAATAATATAAGTATGATCTTAAGCCATATATTAAGGCAAAATGCCAAGCATTGGCGTAAATGCTCCCACCCAAGCCAAAATGCTTAAACCACAATCCAAAATGCTTGGATGACAAGCTAAAATACTCAAATGATAAGCCAAAATGCTGAAGAATATTATAACTTTGTGCCGAAATGCTAAAGCAAAACATTGATACTGTCTTGGGATATAAATTTTTGGCCCAAGTTAAAATGTCAAGCTAGGAAAAATATAGTTCACAATTTCAACTTTGCATTTATATTTCAAAAACTTATGTGTTTGACCTATGCTTGTTGTTTATTAAACTTGAAGACGTTTTTTATGATGACTACAACATTACCTTGTTGCACAAAATATGTGAGGTGCAATTTTCTTATGATGAATTAAGGAATATTCTTGTTCAAGTCTTAAGACATTTGTTTAAAATCACGACAAATAATTGAGAGTAGATTATGCTATAACCAAAAATGGAGGGACATCAGAGAGACACAGCTCAAACACGGGATCCAACAACCTCTCTCCTCCCTCGCATAACCCGACTGATCAAACACAATGACGCCTTATGACCACAACGCAACAATACAGACAGCCTTCCCTTGTCTCCAGGCTTGAGTTCACAACCCAGCTACGGGAGCATTCCCTTGAGCTTTCTCACACTTGGCTCATACTAGCCTAACTCAAACCAAAAAGAACAAAAAAAATCAAGTACCAGCCTTCCTCGGCTTGTAATTCAGAGAAAACAATTCCGACAGCACAAGCACTGTCCTTCTACCACAGTCTCTATCCCCAGTCCTCTTCTTCCTAACTTTCCAAAAAATAGCTTCCAAAAACCACAGAAGTTGGAGTTCGTTGGTCACTCATTGCAGCGGAAGGAGAGCGACCTTACTACCTTACTCTAGCTCCTGCCGATCTCCCTTTTTTCTTCCATCGAGCTTCCCTTTTTTTTTTAAAAAATCCAGCTTCCTCCACAAGCTTCTTCCTCCTCGTACCCGTCATCATCAGCCGTTCTTTCCATCCTCATCAATGAGGCGCCGCAGCTCCTCATAAAACGCGCCGTCATCTTCCAGCCTCTCCACTACCATGCATTCCATGCAGTTCTCCTTTCCCTCTCGCTCTCCTCAAGAGAAAATCC
>Ga0116229_10007293_pt1 | contig 17560 bp, 8 predicted proteins | sample S1TSphgellanicum_3_FD_87313 | JGI IMG/M metagenome (GOLD analysis project Ga0116229, IMG submission 87313) | Host-associated microbial communities from peat moss isolated from Minnesota, USA - S1T2_Fc - Sphagnum magellanicum MG | ecosystem: Host-associated > Plants > Peat moss > Unclassified... | reverse complement strand
TTTGCTGTTGAACTGTTAGTTTGAGTGGGGTGTGCATAATGTGGGTGGGGCTTTTTCCTCTTTCTCTTATTAAATAATTAAGAAAAAGGAAGATCTACCTTCTACCTTCTCCTTTAAAGGTGTTGTGTGAAGTTGGGAGGGAGAGGGGTGAGGTGAGGAGAGGGGAGGGGAGGGGAGGGGAAGGTTAAGAAGTAGTAGTGTAGAAGTGTAATTGTAATGTTTTTAGGGGCTTTGGTAGCAACTTGTTATGTGTTATAAAACTCAGCTTGTGATGGCAAAACTAAAAAGAATTAAAATATGATTTTATATTTCATTTTTGAGGGGGAGGGGGAGGTGTTGTTGTGACGGATGGGAAAATTGAAAGGAAGAAAATAAAAATGAAATTCTCCTTGTTCTCTCTCCCTTTTTCTATTTTATTTTTATTGGTTTTGGGTGGCGCCGCGTTGGCTTGGTGTCGATGTAGCTATCATCTCCTGGAGATTATTACCCTAGTACCTTGGCCAATTCAACACTAATTATATTATTTTCAGAATTGTTGAAATTTTCAAAAATAATTTCTTCCAAATCAAAAAATATTGTGAAGGATATTAGTAAATATTTAGGAATATTTTGTTTGTTGAAATGAATTTTTCGAAATGAATTAATTATTCAACGGACATGTGTTGAAATGGCCAAGGTACTATGGTATGTAGGGCCATTGGGGCCACTCACTCCCCCCTTCCCAACCCCGACCCCTCCACACCACAAACATCGTTGCATGCAAGTGGTTCTTTATAGCAACTTGGAGAAATTAAGGTGATTTTATTGGGCATAGTGGAGATTTTGGGTGGCCAACTTGCAGCTGCTTTTTACTTTGCCAAGAAACGTAGCCTAGGGTCAATTTCCACATTGACAAAATGTTTATTTTTTGAAAATTAGAAATTATTGAATTTTTCATGATCTATTATGATATTGTCACATGACTATGGATTGAAATTTGGGGAACTTAAAAAGCATGCTTTTGTTTGTGGCCAAAACCTACTTCAAACATAACCTTGAACCTACTTTGATGCCACTTCTTAGAGTGTTGTGCACTACTTTCACCTCTTTTGGACACCAATGCCATATGTTTACTTTGGAACTCGGATGTACATATCCACTTGAATTTGTTTTCAAGTGAACTAGTGGACCCCTATCCCATTGGCCCAATAAGGTCACCCATCCCAATGTTATTATTGTTGAAATGAGCTTACCTTCAGAGTTTTTATGGAACCCAATTGTGAAATTTTTATTAATTTTTTAAAATCCATTTTCAAAAAGAAAATTACTCTAAATTAATCACATTTGTTCCATTGGTTTAAAAATTATGAAATGACAAACATAGAGACACCTTATTGAAGAAGCAAGGCTCTAAAAAAAATGGTTAGGAATTAGAGTCTATTTTATATTACACAAAATAACCATTTGCTTGTGTTTTTATGATAAATTAGGGCTTTCCCATGGTACCAATAGCAAAAGATGGGACCCACAGTTTGGAGGATTACAATGTGATCACATCCAAACAAACAAATAAACACCTATCTTAATATATAAATATTCACAAATTTAGAACCGTAAATTGTCTTTAGTTTTATAGGCCAACTATTTGAAACACATACTTTGTTCAATTGCATTCATTAGAGGAACTAGCACATGTAAGTAAGGTTTTTCTAGCAAAATTTTATTTTTGTAGTTACTATTTGTTATTAAAACCCAATCTTATGTGAACGAAATTCTACATCTTTTGTGATTAGGAATTTTATTGTCAAGCGATGTCTTGAAATCTCATAGCATCATGTGTGCACATGTTCTTAAAACATCTCTACCCATGCATTGTAAGAGCATGTTTTGGATGTAGAATAGCAAAAATTTATCAATTGGGTTTTTTAAATGGTTTTGGGACAAAGTATTTGCACAAGATATGGTGGTTGGCAAAAGCCATGGTGTACTTTAAATCTTTGTTACAATTTGACTAATTTATGTGATTAGTCCATTTGTTTTGCTATTAGTGATTAGTCTATTTGCTTTGTTGGTAATTATTAATTCTTGTTTTAAAAATAATGCCAAAATGTAGTTACAAAACTAAATTGTACTTTCAACAATACATTTTATAAAATTGATACATACTATGTAAACAACTTGAACTTTGTACTCACAAAAACTTATGCTACCCATACACAATCAATACATGTTCAAAACCAAGAATTCCAAAAAAAAAAAAAATTCTTCCTCATTCAAGAATTCATATACATTTGTTAAACTTCTACCAAAGCTCTAATCTTTACAATGTACAATGTATCAAAAAAACATATAGGAGTGGAAATCATCCAAAGTTTTCCCACCTAAAACAAAATTCAAAATATAGGCCCATTTTCTACTAGTGGTCATTATGTCATTAACATTATCCCCTTGTACTTTAGGATTTTGTTTTCAAAATCATTGAACTATGAATGTATAAAAGTTATAAATTATAAATGACTTTTACATTTTTTTTCGGAATTACTTTCAAGGCTTATTGTTGATTTATAGTGGTTTGTGATTGTTACTATACCTCCTACTATTGATTTGTAACCACGTTATGTTGTCCCTAAAGTATTGTATGGATATGTGTATGTCCATTGTTGTCCACTTCTTATGTTGAGAGGATTATTTCAAATGTAAATAACATACGCATCAAATATTTGTACTTTTTTTTATTCATATGGTTGGATTACATGAATGCCTTGTGGTTGTTGATGTGCTGCCTCAAAACAATTGATGTATGTTTTGGTGCATTTCTTTCCCATTTCTTTGGGTTTTTTTTCCAATTCTTATTCTGTCATGGACTTACAATATGGGTTGTTAAGTTGCCTTCGTGTGCTCTCAATGAATGTTTCTTTTGAATCGTCACTTTTGCTAAGGGCATCGTGTACCTTGTAAATTGCTCTTTAATTCTTCACAAGTTCTATAGTTATGTATGTTACATCCAATCTAGTGTGAAAAATTGCATCATTGTCTAATGCAAATGTTGATCATCTTGAATTGGTTCAACAACATTAGCATTTCAAATTTTTTCCTAATTTAATTGCCTTCGTGAACTTACGATTACCATTTTGGACATGTTTTTTTTGGTGTCACAAATTTTATAATTATTATTTTTTTCATATTCAAATCCTTCTAACAATTACCCCGTCTATAATATAATCCTAAAAAAATTTAATCAATCAAAAACCTACAAAAACACAAAAACTACTTCCCAAAGTAGCAAATTTGTGTTTAGAAATAAGAAAATCAACAAGATGTACAAAAATAATAAAATCATTATTGAATTCATTCTTGAGGATGGTTGCCAAATGGAAAGTATTAATTTTTATTTTGGAAACAATACCAAAATGTAATTACAAAATTAAATTGTATTTCCAAAAGTAACATTGTATGAATTTGATAAATATTACATAAACAACTTGAACTGTGAACGTCCAAAAATTAATTATACACATACATAATCAATACATTTGCAAAAATAAAAACATTAAAAATTCTTTATTTCATCATTTTTGAATTCACATACATATCTTAAAGTTCGATTAGTGTGAAATTTTAACACAATAAGATTAAAAAATACATGAAATTTGATGTATTTTATTAAATAAATTGAATGATACAAAACAATGGTATTGGGTAGATGCACTATTGTGTGGCTCACTTTTGTGAAGAAACGGTGTTTATATTGAGTACCCTTTAGTCAAATGTATATGGTGATTAATAGATATTTAAATATACTATTTGGGATTTGGGTCCAAACTAACAATTTCATTATGAAGAAAAATTGTGTGATTATTTATTGATAAAAAAATCATTTCTTAATAGCAATGGATTTATGAAATTGAAAAATATGGATTGGTCGTTTGATTGGAACATCACAAAATGGAAAAAATAATATTGATTCATATTCCAAATTTGTTATTGGGATTCCATATATGATGTAATACAAAATAATAAACTCATATGAGGAATCTTTCTTTGAAAACCTTAACTGTTTAATAATTAATAACTTTTGAATGGTTAAAATTTGACCATATTTTCATAAGTCCATATGAGTTGCAATTTTTGTTTGTTTTTCAATTTTTTGGTCCCAAAAGCATATTTTTTGAAAGCTTTACATGGGTCATTATTCATATGGATTTTGTGAATTTTCTTTTTAGGATTTTCAAATTAAAATATGACATTAGTTACATTAAATACAAATTTTCACATAATTTTAGGAAGGTTTGTAGGTGATTGAACATGTATTATTCAAAGAATATAATAATAATATTTTTAAAGGTAACAACCGTGTCCATTTGAATCATTTAAAAAAATCTTGTATGAATTTATAAGGAGTGTAATTTCTATCAATATTGAACCATTTGATCATGCATTCACCCTATTTATAGTGTTTAGGTGTATTTACTAATATATTAATATTAATAATTGAACACTTACAATAATATGACCAGTAACTAATGAATAAAGTAATTTCAATTTAACTAGTTAATAATATAGCTAGTAACTAATTCAAATATACACTAATTAATAATATAACTACTAAATATTTACTATATTCAAAAGATAAAATGGTAATAATTACCCATAGAAGTAAAAATATATAACTACAATAAAAATATGGTTAACAAGCTCTACCAAAGCTTTAATATCAACAATATACCAAAAAATAATAATGGGAAAAAAAGTCATTCAAAAAATTCCTTTAAAATTCAAAATATAGGGCCAAATTTCTATCGATGGTTACTAATAATACAACCATTATGTCGTTAACATTTGCTATTAATGTTTTTTCACTTTCAAATTTATAGGTGAGGCTTTGAATATGTAAATAAATATTAATGAATGTGAGAAATACAAATGTAAGCCTAGATACCCAATATGAGGGAGATTACTCTTAGTTTCAATATTGTAAAGCATCAATCTACTAGAGGTGAACAATTGATATGTCAATTGCTTGTCCTTTGGTTTTGAGTTTAGGACATAACAACTTTGGTCATAAAAGTTTAACATTGTGTAGAAGGACATTTTGCAATTGTGAACCTATACTGATTATATACCATGTTTATTTGTTTGTTCTCTTGGCACAAAGTTCACAAGCTTTTTGTTGAAGTTATTATTTGTTTTTATCCATAAGAGCTCATGGTCTTTTTTCAAACGCAAGCTAAACACACCCCACTTTTTAGGTGAAAACTTTAGGGGCATTAGGATTTGTCTCATGTAGTTCTTTTGGTGGGGGATTTTGTATGTTTTCCATTTGGTTTTAATGGCCTTTTAAAAACTTTTCAACCCAAAGTGGATAAGTTTGGACTTTGGACCTTTAAAAGGTGAAACTTTTTGGCTAAAGGTGCATAAGTTTTGGGAAATATTTGGGTTCAATATTATTGGCCACTTGTTTGGAATGACAAACTTTGTCCCATTTCTTTATCTAGTTAAACACAATGCAGACATGGTCAATTTTTTTCATTTTTTCTTGCCTTTTGGGCCAAATTAACTTTGGTTTATTCTTTGATTTGTAAACTTTCATGTCTTTCATGTTTGGCCTCTTACCAATAGTAGCACTACTTGGCAATGTTCATTTGAATGTTGTTATAAAGTATCAACAATATTATACTATTGCTAATGTAATGACAAGGTATAGCTATTGATGTGTGAACTTGGTGGGTTTTTGTTAACCCCACTTGTAAGGTGTGTATCGTGGAATTTCTTCTAATCAACTTTCATTGATTTTGTTGCCTATTCAAACAACTTTGTTCAATTGTGCAAGCTAGGGCATGGCCTCAATAGGGTGGATGTAACATATCCCATTTGCATTCCAGAACCTAACTTAGGTTGAAAATAGTTTTGAGTTTTGCAACCACCCAAGATAGTTGTACAACATGAATAAATGGAGCACATATTTAAAGAGAGGTCATTGGAGGCTAGAGTGGAAGAGGTTTTCAATTATGTTTGTTTTACAAAGCTTAAGATCAAACTTGTTTTTGGGTCAATTGGTTGTGGTAGGTGGATCACCTTATGTCACAAGAAGTACCAAATCAAACACCTTGTGCCATAAATGATTTGGATTTAGTTAAAGCCCATGTTTTCAAAGAGGGGTTAATTTGTTTTAATCATACAAATACCTCATCTCAAAATCATGTTGAATTGATTGAGATTGAATATTGTTAATGATGAATGCACAACAACCATGGGTATTTAACATTCATTGGTGTCATTGTTTTGTTTATATCTTATAGTGGAGTTAGTGCAATCACTTGTTTGAGCACGATTTTGATTGATGCTTAGATCTAGCAATGCTTTTAAATCATATTTGATTATAATTAGTTTTAGTCCTTGCTACGACTAGTTATTTAGCAAGAGATAAAGGCCTAGTAACTAGGGGAGCATGTCAAAACCCTATTAGCACAGTAATATCTCAAAAACACACATGCATGTGTATAAATCAATATAAGGAAAAAATATTTTAAAACTTATTGCAAATTCACCTTCATTGTGACCAAAAAATTATTGCACCAACATTTTGAATGGGCTTCAACCAAACTTGCAATTGCAATGACATTTAATATGAATATCTAAAACTTTCTTATGGCATTTAAAAAATCATATGATTTTTGGATTATCAATTTTGTGTCATTGGTGTATATACAACCTAGATTTCATAAAAATAAATAAGATTAGGGATAGCTCCCTAATATTTTAATTTCTATGGTAACCTAAACTCACCAACCCACGTTGTGGGTTCTTTGTGGTCTTTTTTTAGTGCCAAAGAAATATGCATTTTCATATTGAAAATGAGTGAATATCATGTTCAATGTTTTATGTTGATCTTGAAAAATTCCTACATTCAAGGGGAGTGAGCCATCAAATATTGTCCTTTCCTCATACACACCCATATATGTCTTGGAGAATTGGAAAATTCCCCAAATTTTCTTTGGTTATTCATTGTTTTGTGTGTAATGAATGGGCTAACTAAATTTGACTAAAATTATTTTGAAAATACATGACTTCCTCTTATACATGTAATCTTTATTTTCTTATTTCCATATTCATCTAATTGGGGTTTTTTTTTTTAAATTAAAGTTTGATTGCCTATTTTACTAATTTATTGCATTTATTTTGAAGTTTAAACATACACCACCAAGTAGAAAACCACTTAAAGGCTTGAACTCATCATGAGCATCTTTAGGAGTTAGTTGCCGATAATTATACTATATTCCACATCTTTCTACCCAATAGCAAGGCACATGCAACCAAATTGAAACATAAGATTTGTGTGTTATAGCCAAAAAGGTGGGATACACCTCCCAACATCACAACTTCCATTGTACCTCCCATTTTCATTGCCGAAACCATCTAAAGAAGCTTCCACTATCTATATAATATAATATAGATTGGACTCAAAATGAGTTAATAGTTGTTAATGTTTTAGAAATAATATCCCCTTTGACTATTCACAAAGGTAGACTCCACAACAAAAATCAAGACTAGTTGCCACCATTTCATGCCCTTCAATTGGCATGAATAAACTCCATGGAATTAATCTTGTACATAAAATGCCTCATGTTTATGCTCTATTGAAGATGAATACATATTGACCATGCCTTTCACAACTGCAGTAAATTGGCTCTTGTAGATGTAAGTGAGTTGGTGACAATGTTTGTCACAAAAAGAAACCTCACAACCCACCACAACAAATAACAATGGGCAAAATGGCTTCCTGTCCTTGAGGACAAGAAAGTCAGATTATGGACTAGTAGGGAACCCATGGTAGCACACTGGTTACAATGAGTACTAGAGAGGCACATGAGAGCTGAGACCTAACCAGAGCACTCAAGCTGGTTATTGGACACAACCCATGATGCATGATAAGGAATGGTTGACATTCTGGTTTATGGGACTCAGAACTTGAAGAGGAGGGTGAGTTATGAACTTCAGCCAACCAGCAGCAACTAAGAACATGCAAAAAATGCATTAGGGAGGTACCAATATGTCAGAAGCCAAGAAGATACATGATATAACTGAGGGGCTCTGGTCCAATGAGGTGTGCTGCCACATTAGCAAAGACCTCCCTACAATAGGTTACAATAGCCCAGAGACTCCACAAGTTTATGACAGATTTTGAATGGACTTCACCCCAATTGACAAACTTGTGCTAAGAGGGACAATCTACCCACCTATTGTTTCCAGGGGCAATGCAGCTACAGAAGTAGGTAAATCTAGTGGCTGGAACTGCAGCATTTTGTGACCATCCATTTTGGTGGCCACACATGCCTGACATATATAGTATACCCTATAGAGTGTACACATATATGATATATTGCTTCATTCATTGGCACCCACATTATTCCATTTCTTCCCATTACCATCATCATAGAAAATGCATTTCCATTTGTCAAAGAGTGAAGCATTCAATTGGTGCAATTTGAAACCCCCTAAAACTACTACAACTAGCCCCACATGCTAAGGTAACATGCCAAATTTAAGTTGTTTTTGGAACTAAGGTCGGTGGCCCCCCATTGAAGAGGGCATATCTCTTGACCATACCTCTTGACCAATACCCAATTACTCAAAAATGATGCGGAGTTGAGAGGCTAAAACAACAAAACACTCCAAATTATACGACCAATTGAAGAGGCCATACCACTTGACCATTACCCAATTACTCAAAAATGATGCGGAGTTGAGAGGCTAAAACAACAAAACAAATTATCCGACCAATTGAAGAGGCCATACCACTTGACCAATACCCAATTGCTCAAAAATGATGGGGAGTTGAGAGGCTAAAACAACAAAACACTCCAAATTATCCGACCAATTGAAGAGGCCATACCACTTGACCAATACCCAATCGCTCAAAAATGATGGGGAGTTGAGAGGCTAAAACGACAAAACACTCCAAATTATCCGACCAATTGAAGAGGCCATACCACTTGACCGATACCCAATTGCACAAAAATGATGTGGAGTTGAGAAGCTAAAACAACAAAACACTCCAAATTATCTGACCAATTGAAGAGGCCATACCACTCGACCAATACCCAATTGCTCAAAAATGATGCGGAGTAGGAGAGGTTAAAACAACAAAACATTCCAAATTATCCAACATTTGTGTTGTGTTCAATTGGTAACCCTAAAACAAGGAAAGGAGCTTGTCATGTTTGGAACTCTGTTGTTGTATTGTGCATAACTCAAAAGCCACATGGGTCTACAAAGAGGAAGGATGGAACTTGGAAACTTGGCATTGTGCATGTATTAGCTGTTAACCAAATATTGCAAGAAATAAAACTAGCACACATTCCACAAGAAACAACTCATGTTTATTGTGAGTAAATTTGGCATTGAATGATTAGACCACATACTTCCTAAGGAATTTGGTGATAATTTGAGGTGCTGACTGGAATTTACTATCAAGGTATAGGTATGAGGGACATGAGAATTTAATATATGTCATGGATGTATGGAGTTCACTTCACACTTTCACTTGTGCAATATGCACCTCTAAAGTTCCAACTAATTAGAATTATCACAAGTTTATAAAAGATGACCATTTTCCTTAGTTAATCTTAACTATATTACCAATAAAATGACACCACCTTAAGCCAAAATGTGTATTCCAAAATTCTTTAAAATTTGGGCATATGAACAATCTTTTATTGTCAACAACAAGGAAGACGACAAATGATCTTTTTTAGAATTCTTGAGCCCAATTCCCAATAGTTCCATTCTGTACCATCTTGGTCTTGGGGAACCACCCAACCTAACCCTAGTCAAAATCAAGTTGCATAATGGAACAAAAGGACTTCAACAAGCTTAGAAGTAGACTACCCAACATCCAAGACTTTTGGCATCAGCACCTCCATAATGGACCCCATTAATAACATAAGGTGTGAAATCTAACCACCACCCCTCCTTCCCCTATCATGGGCCCCTAAGCCATGAGACTTTGGATACAAGATATGGAAATAAATTCATGGGGGAGGAGGCCTAGTAGTAGCCAGAATAGAAATGGGGGTGAGTCAGATGAGAAGAAAGGAGAAAGGAGTCAGAGGGTAGGAGTTGACTATACTAGTTCTGGATTTCTCAAAATGAAGAGATGGGTTTAGCTAAGAAGAGCCAAAATAGAAAGATATGATTTCAAATCTAACATTCATGGAAGAGAATGAGACAACCCAGCTCCCTTCACTTATAGACTGCCAGTTTGTGAGTGGGGGAAGGTACTGAGTAGTGATCAAGGGTGATCCAAAGGTTGTTGTTCTTCTGGCTATGAAACAATTCATGTCCTAAAGTCTCACACTACTTCTTCCACTTGAAAGAATCAGTCAACTTTCAAGTTCATTCTTCAAACATTAATTAATTAATTTTAGGTTGCCTTTTTTGTTTTTTTCCTTCTTTTCTTTGCTTGTGTGCATGTTGGGCTTGAGTGACCCAGCCCCCATGACTGCACCAGTTCCGTTTGGGATGAATTAGTGTTTGAATCCAGTTATTGAACTTCCCACAGCCAGACCAGTTCCGTTTGGGATGAACTAGTGTTTATCCCAGTTATTGAACCTCCCGCAGTCAAAAAGGTTGAGTTAAAAAAGTTTTTTGCTCGCCCTACAACAGTCAATCTTTTTTTCACCTCGGTATCACCCCTGCTCACTCAACTACCCCATTTACCCACCTACCCCGATCATTTTGCAATGGCAAAACCTATATCTCTTCTTAACTGAACTTATAATAATTATTAAAAACACCTATATCTCTTCTTGGCTAAACTTTTCAAATTATATATTATTTAAATATATTATTATATAAAATTTTATTTTAATTCTGAAAAGTAAGTCAGGTTTTATTTTCTTCCTTTATTTAATAAAATTTTTAAAGATGTTTATAACAAAAAACAATTCAATATTCAATATTTTCGAACATAGAAATGTATTATATATATATATATATATATAATATTTTATTGTGGGCCTCATTTGATATAAATTTAACACATAATATTCATCCATTATTTTTTTTTTGGGGATCCAATAGTTTTATCATATAAGATCACTTATATTTAATATATGAAAATATTTATTTATTATATATTATATTAACAAAAATATTTTTGAATAAAATGCATATAATATAAAAGTTATTTATAATAAAAATTTCATTTCTTGAAGTATTTACATTTTCAAATTAATGTATATTTTATAAGTATATAATCAAATTAATATTTCTAATATTTTTTCATTTGGACAAAGTATGAAAAAGATAATGATGATTTTTTTTTAAATGTAGGTATTGTAGTTTTTTAGACTTTCTAGTCAGCCTAACCTAAGTGATGGAGGGGCAAGTATTTGCAATACCCACATGTTAAAACCTGTACAAAAATGAAATATAATTTGTAGTAGAAATTGTTGTATAGGAATTGCATGGAATTCGTTTTTTTGCATTTTAATTTTAATGGGGCTTCAATTTTATCATGAGGGTATTGCAAAATCTAGGTCCAATTTCATTCAAACTCCACCACAATATGATTGGTCCATTGTATGCAATACTTTCATTTTTCGTTTTGACATTGTGATGAGAAATATTTAAAAGAAAAATAAAATTGTGTAATACTTGCATTTAACACATATAATGTTGAATAGATTTTTTCATGTTTCACATAATACCCAAATGTTGGGCATAAAATATGCATATTTAATGATAAACAAAAATTGACAAAGATAGTTTTGATTTTTTTTAAATTTTAAAAAATAAAAAATATATAAAACTTATTATGAAGAAAAATAGAAAAAAAATCATTTAAAACAAGAAAAATAATAATAAAATTCTAAAATGAAAAATAAAAGTACAAAAAATTAGAAAAATAATCTTTAAAAGAAAACACATTTGAAAAAAAAAAGTTTCATTTCAATCACAAATGGCATTGTTTTCATATGTTGGTATTGCATGTTGGGATTAAATCTTCAACTTACTATTAGTATTTTCTTAATAGGTGTTAGTTTTGGGGACTCCAAGCCATTACAAACATGGTGGTACAAGTGAAAACATAATTAAGTGGCTCAAAAGTGGTGTCTGAAAGTCCATAATCTAACATTAGCAATTTTTTTTACAAGTTTAACAATTATCAAACCATAAATCTTATAATTATCCCCTATGCTTTTAATCATAAATATTAATAAACATATGAATATGAATATCCTTAAACATGTGATTGATCAAAAAATCCATGCAAAAGATTAAAATTTTTAGTTTGAAATGGAATCTCAAGGATAAAAGCTTACAACAATCACATCATTTTTAAAAAATTAAAAATTAAAATATACATATTTGAAAATTTTCAATGCACTTCACTGATAAATTTTTCATTTGATAATGTTTTTTTCTTTTTGACACTATTTTGACATAGTTTTCGAATCCACATATTTCATTTTTTCTATGTGACACACATAATGTTATCATTTCAAAAGTCCATTATGAGTCCATAATCTTCTTAGAATCCATCTAATTTTTTTATGATGATTCTTATTAAAGTCTATAATAACATGAATAATTAAAAAATTGACAATGTTAATTTTGAATATGGTTTTAAATCTTATGTTTGTATGTAATCCAAAAACATTACAAGTGTGATAGTCCAAACAATCCACCTATTCATGTTTTCACCCTTAACTTAAAGTTGACACAAATATTTTAATGTCCAAAACCTAAACCTTCAACCTCTATATGTAAATTCAACCTTCTTTCAAAAACTATATGTTTTACATTAATTTTTTATGATTTAAATGATTGAATTAGATAATCATTGAAAATACAAGATTTTTTTTTTTTACTTCCTTAATTATTTGTTCTAACTAAAATCAACATTATTTTTTATGTCCTTGATTGATTTTTATAAAAATATATTGAAGTTCATTTTACACTTTATGGATTCCATTATTAGTTTTTTTCCCTATAGAAAAATAGAGGTTTAATAATGGAATATAAAGGTTTACCCAAAATATATAACAGTTTTATTGAAAGGTAAAGGTTTACCTTATATGTAAAAAAATTGTGCTGAGAGGTAAGGGTTTGGCCAAAAAGAAATAAAGGTTTTGTTGAAAGGTATAGATTTAACCAAAAATATATAAAAGAATTGTTGGGAGGTAAAAATTTAGCAAACAAATAGAAATGTTTTGTTGAGAGGTTGAAGTTTAGCCAAAAAAAGATATAGGTTTTGCCAAGAGTTAAAAGTTTAACCAAGAAGATATATAAGTTTTGCTAAGAGAAAAAAAATTAGCCAAAAGTGTTGCCAAAAGTTAGAAATTTAGCCAAGAATAAATATAGGTTTTAAATTTAGCCAAAAAGAGATATAAGTTTTGTCAAAAGTCAAAACTTTAGCCAAAAATAGATATAGGTTTTGCCAAAAAAAAGTTTTGCCAAGAGAAAAAAATTTAACCAAGAAGGGATATAGTTTTTGCCAAGAGAGAAAAGTTTAACCAAGAAGAGATATAGGTTTTGCCAAGAACATATGTAGGTTTTGTCAAGAAATAAAAGTTTTTAACTAAGAAAAGATATATTTTTTGCCAAAAGATACAAGTTTAGCCATGAAGGGATATAGGTTTTGCTAAAAGAGAAAATTTTAGCCAAAAAGATATATCAGTTTTGCAAGAGAGAAAAGTTTAACTAAGAAAAAATATAGGTTTTGCCAAAAAAAATTAGCCAAAAAAAGATATAGGTTTTGCCAATAGAGAAAATTTTAAACCAAAAAGGACAAAAAATTTCCATAGAAAAAAGTTTAGCCAAAAACAAATATAGGTTTTACCAATATAAAAAAATAGCCAAAAAAATATGTAAGTTTTGCCAAGAGATAAAAGTTTAGCCAATAAGAAATATAGTTTTTGCAAAGAAAAAAAAGTTTAACCAAGAAAAGATATAAGTTTTGCCAAGAATATATATAGGTTCAGTCAAGAAGAAACATAGGTTTTGCCAAGAAAAGATAGAAAGGGTAGGTAAGGGATTGGTTGTTAGTTGGTTGGGTTCAAGGTTTAGGCTAAGAGGTAGGTCAGTAGAGTAGGAAGGTTAATAGGGTAACTAGGTGGGAGGGTAGTATGGAGGGTCAGGGTTGGGAAAAAAAAAAGGTAAAAGGTCAGGAGGCAAAACAATTGACTGTGGTAGAATGTTGGTTAATGTAGGGTGAAGAGGCAGATGAAAAATACAGTCCATCATCCTGTGGACAGAACTTCCAACCGGTGCAGTCATGGAGGCTGCTGGTTCACTCTGGCCTGCATGTTGCAAGTCCAAATGGCAGGTTCATAGAACATACATAACTCCATTTCTCCAAACTCCCACTTGGAAAGTGAGAGTATTGTGGCATATGATATGTGTTTCAATACCCACCAAGTGTTATAGTTAGGCTGAAATAAAGCCAAGTCCAAAGATTTCAGTACAATGTCTTCTTCCGTGCTTTTAACATCCACCAACCAAGTTTGTCAGTGAATTCCATGTGGCCCAAAACCCATGTTGAAAACCTTCAGATGATGCCTACTTGAAAAAAACACACCGTTTTGAAAAGAAATCATATTGTCTGCACATGTTTCTATATATGTATGTATGTATGTATGTATGTATGTATATATGTCCCTACCAAACCCACAAAACGACAAACCCAAATCAATTTGGGTTTAGGGCAGAAACTCAAAGTCACGATGTTACCTGAAACAAAAGTTGGTAAGAATTAATTTGTGTAACCGAGGAGGTACACACTTTGACCCATTTCAACGGCCACCAAGTGCTTGATGGAGGTGTTACCTCAATCAATGAAACAAAAAAGTTGGAATGAATGTGCTACATGTTTCAATATCCACCAAGTTGAGATGTTACCTTTTGAATATAAGTATTCGGTGTTTTTTTTAAAGCAACAAAATATAGCTCTCACCCTCATCAGGTGCTATCTCAAATTTTGTAGTTTCAAAATAAAGCCACAAATAGGGAATAGGTGCCCCCTCCCCCATCAGGTACTATCCCCAACCGCCACCCCAAGGGACCCAACCTAATGAGGACAACATGACGGTAAAATAGGTAGTATGTGCTTGAAAAGCAAAAGGGAACACCCCCCACATACATGACAATGGGTACTGTAAAGGTCAATTGGGCAATAAATGTGTGCTTAAAAAAGGAAAAGGAGACGGTGTGGAATTCTAGGAAGTGTGTCATAAGGAGAACCATGGGGTGGTGGGTTTGTATGTGTCAAGAGTGGAGAAGAGAACCCACTTGTTCCAAACCAATAACTTATTACTTAAAGTTGTGTTAATATATATATGCACCCATGTGGACAACTCTTTAACATGCAAACTCTTGTGGACTTCATGAAACTAGGAAGTACTTAGCACTTCAAAACCCTAAAAAAAAACCCAAAAAAAAAAGTATCAAACAGTTTTATCCTTCTTGGGTCAGACTTGTTTGGTTCTCCACCACAATTTTAATTCTTGCATACAAGAATGGCAATGAACCACAAGTTCCACAAACTCATTGTTCACACCACACAAGTCTATGGGGGGGAAGGGACAACACAGGGCCCAAGGTTCGTTCATAACCGACATAGAAAAACCAGTGTTGGGTGTGTGTATCAGAAAAGAGGTGAGAACCAACTGAGGTTTCAAGTTGGTTCTCACTTTGAAGATTGCAGGGTATGAATTTTTTTTTTTACACCTTTTCAGGGTATTACAAATCAATAGGATCAGGGTTTCAAGTTAAGGTAAGGGGGAAGAAAAATAGGTTTTCGAGGTATGTGGCATTGCAGAACACACAATGGTTGTTTGTGCTTTTTGCTTCTCCTCAAAAATAAAAAGCCCTTGTTCCTTTGGGGGGTTCACCTTTTTTTGGTAGTTGTGTTTAGCAATCTCATTTGCATTGTTGTTTTTTCTTTTCTTTTCTCTTTCTTCCCTTTTTTTTCTCCATTTTTGTTTTGTCTTGTCACCTCTTTGAGCTTGTGACTTATGGCATCATTATTCATGCTTGATGTTCCTACTTGGCACTATTGTCCATTCTCTTGCTTGCACACATGTTCAGCGTTGTTGCTTGTCCTCTTACTCATTGTTGATGCTCCTCCTTGCTGGTGCTACTTGCCCTCTTACTCAACGCTATTGCTAACTTGTGGACATATAAAATGTTGAAAGAAAAATAATTATATTTTTTCACTAATTTTCTTGCCCTTTTTTGGGTAACTTGGTAATTTTTTTAAAATAAAAATTTCATGTTGAGAATAATATAACTTTTGATAATTGGTTTGTGAAATCCGCCTTTGAAAACCAGCTGGTATGAAATGTGTGAAAATTAGCAGTTTGCAAATTGGGTGAATTTATTTTCCTCAAAATTTTGAAGCCCCTGCTCGGGTCTCTTGAACATGAATTTCTATTTTTAAAAAAGAACCAGGGTGAATCTTACATGCTCTTCTAAAACCCAGACCCAGCAATTCTCAGAAAAACCAGAGAACCACCCAACAAAAAACAAAAAACCCCCCAAGGAATACATACACACTTGTTGAGATCACCGATCTCTCTGCTTATATGGATTGTTACGACATCATCCAGTTGATGCTCCTTTGAAGTTGCTCAAGAATTTTGTTGTACATTACTTACTGATCAGTCTAGCTGTTCAGTGTGTGTGCACTTCACAGGGTGAAGAATTTCAAACCCACCCAAAAAGAAAAAAAATTGAGATGGAACTTTGCTGCTGCACTGTAGCCTCTAGTTGTTATACTTTACTTGTCTCCAATAACACATATTGTTGTTTTTTTTGTTGGTTGCGTAGCTTTTGATGTTACTTTAGTGTCTGCCATTAGATCCAGATATTGTTGTTGGTCAGTTCAGATATCATCGGTGGTGGTGGTGGTGGTGGTGGTGGTTTTGCTTCCATATGTGGATTTAAGTACTTTTGTTTCAGGATTTGTTTCAGGGTTTTTTCAAAATGATCTAGTCCTAAATTCTAATCCACGAGTTGCAGATCAGAGAAGTTGGGTTTTTTGCACAACGGTCTTGTCCCCATCTACCCTACCAGAATTGAAACCGTGTATGTTCTGTTGTTGATACATCCAGGAATTTCTTCTCCCAAGTTGTTAGTGGATAGAAAGAGAAGTGGGCAATGAAATCACTACTACTACAGTCCACAAATTTGTCTCATTTGTCTGTCACCTGCTTTGTATAATTCTCGGTTGCTTTTTAGATGTCTTGCACGTACAGTTCCTCAATCATGGTACCACAAACAAAAGAAGGAGTCTTGCAATGTTGTCAAATACATTGATACTCCTCAAGTCATTCACAACGGAAAGTCCTGCCGCGTTGGTACTTTGATACTCATCAAGTTGTTCACCACCCAAAGTCTTGGAATTTTGACGATACCCATCAAGTTTGTTCACAACAGAAAGGTGTGGAATTTGGAGGATAGCCATGATCAAGTTGTTTCCCAACCGTTGTGTGTTATGTACATGCAACATGTTAAGTATCGTGATTAAGCAACAAAATCATTAACTTTAATATAGGATGATCACATGTGCTTTGTG
>Ga0116229_10007289_pt1 | contig 17563 bp, 17 predicted proteins | sample S1TSphgellanicum_3_FD_87313 | JGI IMG/M metagenome (GOLD analysis project Ga0116229, IMG submission 87313) | Host-associated microbial communities from peat moss isolated from Minnesota, USA - S1T2_Fc - Sphagnum magellanicum MG | ecosystem: Host-associated > Plants > Peat moss > Unclassified... | reverse complement strand
TCGTTACCGGTAAGGGAGTCTTCTAAGGTATGGTACGCCTGCGGCGTCAGTCGAAACCGATTCTGCTCGAGAACAAATCCAAGTGGTCGAGCGGAGCGAAGAAGGTCTGGATGGGCGGCGACCACCCGGTCGTCGTGCAATCCATGACCACGACCGACACGGCCGATGCCGATAAGACGCTCGAACAGATTTACGGTTTGGCGGCGGCCGGCTGCGAAGTCGTGCGCGTCACCGTCAAGGATGCGCCCGATGCCGCCGGTATGCCGGCCATCGTCGCGCGCTCTCCCGTTCCGATCGTCGCGGACATCCACTTCGATCACAAGATGGCGCTCGCGGCCCTCGAAGCCGGCGTAGCGAAGCTGCGTCTCAACCCCGGCAACATCACGGATCCGGTGAAGACGCGCGAAGTCGTGACGCTCGCGAAGAGCATGGGTACGCCGATCCGCATCGGCGTGAACATGGGCTCGCTCGCGCGCGATCTCGAGAAACAGTACGGCCACACGCCGGAGGCGATGGTTCGCTCCGCGTTACGCCACGTCGAAATTCTCGAAGAGCTCGGCCACACCGATATCGTGATCTCGCTCAAAGCGCACGACGTTCCGACGACCGTCGTCACGTACCGTCTCGCGGATCAGATGCTGCGCGAGCGCGGCACGCCCTATGCGTTGCACCTGGGCGTCACCGAAGCGGGCCTTCCGCGCGAAGGCACGATCAAGTCGTCGATCGGCATGGGCATTCTGCTGTGGGAAGGCATCGGCGATACGCTGCGTTGTTCGCTCGCCGCCGATCCGATCGAAGAAATCCCGGTCTGTTGGGGCATTCTCAAGGCGCTCGGAATCCGCGAAAAGGGCTTCGATATCACCGCGTGTCCGTCGTGCGGCCGCGCCGAAATCGAGGTCGTCGATCTCGCGCGTAAGGTCGAGCTGATCGCCAAAGAATATCAGGCGCCCGTCAAGGTCGCGGTGATGGGCTGCGTCGTGAACGGTCCGGGCGAAAGCAAAATGGCCGACGTCGGCGTCGCCGGCGGCAAAGGCGCGGGAGCGATCTATCGCAAGGGCGAGCTCGTCGGCCGATTCCCCGAAGACGAGTTGCTCGGCGCGCTTCGTATGGAGATCGAGAAAGTCATCGTCGACTTGTATCCGGATTTCATTGGGGAGACTGCTCATGGCAAAGCTCTCGCCGGTATTTCCTAAAGCGAAGACCGTTCTCGCGACGATGGGCATCGCCGCGTTCTCGGCAGCGCTCTCGTCGCTCTCGAATCCGGCCGCCCTCACCGTCGACGGTCAGAAAACGATTTCGGACGTCCCCCCGGTCACCACGGCGAAGGGCGCGTACGTTCCGCTTCGCGCTGTGGCCGACTCGCTCGGCGCGCAGACGAACTACGATGCGAAGACGGGCTCGATCGAGTTGATCCGCGCCGACGACACGCTGCGTTTACGCGTCGGCGACGAATCGGCGACGCTGAACGGAAAGCCGTTGCCGCTCAAACCCGCGCCGTTCGCCGTGCGCGGCCGCACGATGGTGCCGCTCAACGTGATCGCGCGCGCGTTCAAGACGAAGGTCCACTACGATCAGGCGCACGCGCAGATCGACGTGATCACGGCCGGCACGCTCGAAGCCGGAGCCGAACAGCCCGCACCGTAAGCGGAACGATCATAAGACGCGACACGGTGCGTCGAGCGCATCGAGTGCGTCTTCGTCGTCGTCCGCCGATTCGGGTCGCCGGTATCGTGCGACGATATAGCCGTGTTCGGTCTTGAGGATCACCGCTTGCGTACGCGTGTACGGCGCGGATTTCGAGCGATAGGTGAAGACGGTTTCGGAAACGGATCCGCACGGAACGCGATCGTCTTCAGAGACGAAGATCGTATCCGGATTCGTCGCGAGCGCGCGTTCTGCGTTCAGTCCCTCGTCGAGCGTTGCGTCGCCTCGGACGACGACGACGAAACATTCGTGTGCGTTCGGCAATGCTTTCGCGCGCGCAAGATCGGGTGTGTCGACGCTCGTCCCGTACCCTCTGAACGAAACGATTCCCGGTAACCGAGCGCGGTGGACCGGGAAGCAGTCCTCGGGAGCGGCGCCCCAGCCCTTCGGAGGCGGAAATAAGTGTCGATCGGCGTCGGCGTAGCTTCGAACGACGCGAACGTCGCCGGAAAAACTCTCGTCGACGTGCCAGCCATTGGCTATCGCCCAGTTCGTCGTGATGGGGTCGAACGAAAACGAAAGATGATAGCGTCCCGGCGTCCGAAGCACGTAGCCCCATGCGGATAGCGGCTGGGGATTGAAGAATGCTCGACGCGCGGTGATGGGGCGAGGTGGAGCAGAGGGCGCCGGCCGAAGCGTCGGCTGGAGCGTCGTATCGTGTGGTCCCGTTACGGTGATCCGAATCTCGTCGACGGGATCTTCGAAATACGGGAAGGGAGCGATCGGATTGCTCGAGGCGACGTCGATGCGTGCGTCGATCGCGATCGGTTCGCCGATGAGGGCCACGCCATAGGAGCTCGGCGATGCGCCGACGGTCAAGGTCATTTCGGGAGTCCGCGCGGGCGTCGGCGTCGGATGGGGAGTCGGGGTCGGTGTTGGTGACGGCGTCGGTGATGGAGTCGGCGACGGCGTCGGCATCGGCATCGGCATCTGAACCGGCACCGGCGACGGATTCGCAGCCGCGCCGAGCATCAAAGCAGATAGCGCCAGAATCGTCGCGAGCTTCACCCTATGCCGCTATCCCGGTGGTTGCGTTTCCGCGTTCCAGAGATGCTCGCTTTGGCCGAGCGCGGCGTTGATCCAGCGCGACCACACGAAGAGCGCGTCGGAGAGGCGATTGATGTAGCGCATCACCTCGTCCGAGATCGGTTCGTTCGCGTGTAGCGTCACGAGCAAGCGTTCCACGCGACGCGCGATCGTGCGCGCCTGGTGGAGGAAGGCGCCGGGGTACGATCCGCCCGGCAAGATAAAATTCGCAAGCGGCTCGAGATCGTGCTGCGCCGTATCCATCGCGCGTTCGAGCGCCTCCGCGTCCTCGTTCCGGATGAGCGGCATGCCGGGCCAACGGTCGCCCGGTAAGGTCGCGAGGTCGCTGCCCAGGTTGAAGAGCGCGTCCTGCGTCCACGCGAGCCAGGCGTCGAGTTCGTCGATGCGGGCGACGGCAGCCGGCGGCGATGTTGCGGCGGCGCGCGCCTCGGCCAGGGCGGTTCGCGCGAGCCCGATCGCGCTCGAGAGTTCGTCGACCGTGCCGTACGATTCGATCCGTAGCGCGTTCTTCGCGATCCGCTGGCCGCCCACGAGCCCCGTGGTTCCGTCGTCTCCCGTACGCGTGTAGATTCGGGTCAGTTTCGGCATCCATCTCTCCTTGGCGCCCCGTGAAGCGCGGCCTTTTCGAGGAGTGCTCCACCCGGCTTCGAACTGCTCGCGCTTGTCATGTCAGACTCTGTCGCCGTCGAAAAAACACCGCTCGTCAAAGAGATCCCCCCGAAAGCGAAGGACCTCTCGGAGTGGTATCAAGCCGTTTGCTACAAGGCGGAACTCGTTTCGCTCTCGCCCGTCCGAGGCTGCGTCGTGCTGCGTCCGTACGGCTACGGTTTGTGGGAGCGGCTGCAGACCGCGCTCGATACGCGCTTCAAAGCGACGGGCCACGAGAACGCCTACTTTCCGCTCCTGATTCCGGAGCATCTGCTCGCCCGCGAATCGGAGCACGTCGAGGGCTTCGCGCCCGAAGTTGCGTGGGTGACGCAGGGCGGCAACGAAAAACTCGCGGAGCGCCTCGCGATCCGGCCCACGTCGGAAGTGATCATCGGCGTGATGTATGCGGAGTGGGTGCAGTCGTATCGGGATCTCCCGATCCTCATCAATCAATGGGCGAACGTGATGCGCTGGGAGAAGCGAACGCGCCCGTTCTTACGCACGATGGAGTTTCTCTGGCAAGAGGGTCACACGGCACACGCGACCGAGGTCGAAGCGCGTGAGGAAGTGCAGCGCATGCTCGAGGTCTATCGCGAGGTTTCGGAAGAGGTCGCCGCGGTGCCGGTGCTGCTCGGCGAGAAGTCGTCGTCGGAACGTTTCGCCGGCGCGATTCACACGTTCTCCATCGAAGCGTTGATGCCCGACGGTCGCGCGCTTCAGGCGGGCACGTCGCACGAGCTCGGGCAAAACTTTTCCAAGGCGTACGATATCACGTTCGCCGCGGAAGATCAGACGATCCAGCACGCGTGGACCACGTCGTGGGGGATGTCGTGGCGCATGCTCGGCGCGCTCATCATGGTGCACGGCGACGATCGCGGTCTGCGTATTCCGCCGAAGATGGCGCCGATCGAAGCGGTGATCGTCCCGATCGTGCGCGCGGGTAGCGAGGACGTAGCGCTCGCGGCGCGCGATCTCTTCGCGACGCTCCGCGCCGCCGGGCTGCGCGTGAAGCTGGACGAGCGGGACCTGCGCCCGGGGAACAAGTTTGCCGATTGGGAGATGCGCGGCGTGCCGCTTCGGATCGAGTTCGGCGCGAAAGATCTCGAAGCCGGAACGGCGACGATCGTGCGCCGCGACATGGACAAGGGCGAAGAAGGCGCGAAGCTCGCGGTCCCGCTTGCGGAGGTCGCGACGCGCATTCCGGCACTCCTCGACGAGATCCAAGCGCATCTTCTGGAACAGGCGCGCGCGCATCTCGCGAGCCACACGTTCCGCGAGACGGACCGTGCGACGTTCTTGCGGCGCTGCAGGGAACGCGACGGCATGATCGATATCGCGTGGTGCGGGTTGCCCGCGTGCGAGGCGGCCGTCAAGGCCGAAACGAGCGCGACCACGCGGAACACGCGCCCGCTCGATGCGCCCGCCGCGTGCGTGGCGTGCGGGGAGCCCGCGACGCTGCGCGCGTATTTCGCGCAGAGCTACTGATGCGCGCGAAGGCATTCGCGAGTGCGACGTTCGCGGCGGCGATGCTGGCATTTGCGGTCGTCGCTCCGCTTGCCGCACGCGCCGGGGGCTCCGAAGCGGAAGTCGATGCGTACGCGCGCGCCGCGGGGAATCGCCGTGCCGACGCGGTGGCGCTCGGAACCGTCATCTTCGCGAAAGCTCGCTCCGCGCAGGTGATCAAGGTGCGCGTCGACGGGGCGATGTCGCACGAGGTCGCGGGCCTCGTCATTTCAGGGGTAAAGTTCCACGCGCCGCTTTCGAAGAGCGCGTTCACGGACGAAGTGGTGGACCTCGTCCGCACGACCTTCGCGGCGAGCGATGTGGAAGAAGTGGACGTCTGGGCGACCGTGCCGCTCGCGACCGCGGCCGGGGCGATCGTGTCGGGCGATATGGCGCAGCCGACGTCGCGGACGGTTTTCGCCGTCTCGGTGCGCCGTGCGGAGGGCGCGGATTTCGCGGCGCGCCTTCGCCGTGGATCCGATGTCTACTGGGATCCCGCCTTCGTCGCGAGCTTCGCCCGCGCTGCCGCTCAAGGGGGTTCCGGCCCAGGGGCACAATCGTAGCAGCTTAGTTGAGATCGGAGTGGCGTGGCTCGCTCGAGATCGGGGCGGCGTACCCCCGATGGCCCCCGAGCCCGCCCTCGCGGGCTCATGGAATTTCGCAGGAGTGCCTTATTGTTTCGGAAGTCGACGCTGGCGAACGGGGTTCGCGTCATCACGGAATCGATGCCCTACGTCCGGTCGGCCTCCCTCGGCATCTGGGCCGATGTCGGCAGCGCGGCGGAACGGCACGACCAGCGCGGCATCTCGCATCTCGTCGAGCACATGCTCTTCAAGGGAACCGAGCGACGGACCGCACGCGAGATCGCCGAGACGATGGACGGCGTCGGCGGCAACCTCAACGCGTTCACCGATAAAGAGGCGACCTGTTACTACGCGAAGGTGATCGACCATCACGTTCCGCTCGCGGTCGACGTTCTCACCGATATGTTCCTACACTCGACGTTCGCGCCGGAGGAGCTCGCCAAAGAGCAAAAGGTCGTGCTCGAAGAGATTCGGATGTACGACGACGCGCCGGACGACATGATCCACGATCTCTTCGTGCGGACGATGTGGTCGGGATCGAACCTCGGCGAACCGACGATCGGCTACGCGGAAACCGTCTCCGCGCTCTCGCGCGACGATCTTCGCGAGCACATGCGCTTGCGGTATTGTCCGAACCGCGTCGTCTTCGCGGCGGCGGGAAACGTCGACCACGACGCGCTCGTCGCGCTCGCGGAACGCGCGTTTGCCGGCTTCGAAGGCCGCGCGGATTCGCCGGCGCCCGAGCGCCCGACGCTCACGCCCGCGTCGTTCGTGAAGACGAAGGATACGGAGCAAGCCTACGTCGTGCTCGGGACGCAAGGGCTTTCGGTGCGGGACGACCGGCGCTATCAACTCTCCGTTCTCGATACGATCCTCGGCGGCGGGATGTCGAGCCGGCTGTTTCAGGAAGTGCGTGAGAAGCGCGGGCTCGCGTACAGCGTCTACTCGTTCCAACAGGGCTATCGCGATGCGGGGCTCTTCGGCGTCTCCGCCGGCACGTCGCCGGCGAGCGTTCAAGAGTGCGTCGACGTGATCGTCGACGAGCTCGCGCGCATGGCCGAGAGCGGCCCGACCGACGCCGAGCTCACGCTCGCGAAGGAACACATCAAGGGCAGCCTCACCCTCTCGCTCGAAGCGAGCGCGGGGCGGATGATCCGGCTCGGTCGTAGCGAGTTCAACTTCGGCCGCTTGATTTCGATCGAGGAGATCGAGCGCGAAGTCGATGCCGTCGACTACGAGAGCGTCGTCGCGCTCGCACGCGAACTGTTTTCGCCGGAATCGCTCGGGCTCTGCGTGCTCGGTCCGGTCGAAGCGTCGGAGATTCACTGGCAGCGTAGCGTCGCGTGAGCGTCGCGCACGTCGCGCACGCCGCCGCCGGATGCTCTCCCGCCGAAATCGCGCGATATGGTGCGCGCGGGTTTTTCTCGGTGCCGCTCGTCTCCGCCGTGCTTCTCAACGTCGTCGTTACGGCGTTGCAGATCGGCGCATACGCCGGGCGCATCGCGGGCGTGCGGACGGGGCGTATCGGAACCTCGATCTCGCTCTTCAATTTCTTCACGCTCGCATCGCGTCTCGCCAACCTCGTGGTCACGCCCGCGCTCGGGAGCCTCGCGGACGGCGCCGCGAGCTATGCGGGCTGCACGGGCACGATTCCGGGACGCTTCGAGTGGCAGCTGCGAGCGATCATCGGAGCCGGCACGGTCGGTGCGATTCTCGGCACGTTGTTGCTGCCCACGTTCATCCTGCTCTTCATGCGCGGCGTCTATGCATTCGAGCGGCGCGGCTCCATGCTGCAAGCGGCGCTGCGCCTGTTCGACCCGCGCGTGATCTTTCAAGTGGCGCGCAGCGTGCGGCTTCCACCCTTCGGCGAGCTCGCAAGCTTTCGCCCCACGAACTTGCCGCTCAAGCTCTTGCTCGGCAACGTCGCGGTCACCGCCGTCTACGCCGTGGGCGTCGTCGCATCGTTTTATGCGAGCGTGATCGATCTCGACGCGCGTACGACGGCGACGGGACTTTCCGGTCTCGTCAACGGATTCGGGACCGTCGCGTTTTCGTTTTTCGTCGATCCGACCACGGCGTATATCACGGATCAAGCCGTGAAGGGTGAGCGTTCGCCGCAAGACGTACGAACGATGGTATTCTGGCTCGCGGTCACGGCGATTCTCGGCTGGCTCGTCTCGCAACTGATTCTGATTCCCGGCGCGTACTTTATCGCGGCCGGCGCTCACGTTTTCCACCCGCACTCGTAGGAGTTTCGTATGCCCGTTCGGTCGCACAGACCCGTTCTCACGCTGACGCTCGCGTTCGCGGTGCTCGCGGTCTCGTCGTTGACCGGCTGCGCCGACGGGCTCGCGTCGTTCATCGTGCAGACAAGAAATCATCAGGGCGACATGGCCCTGGCGAATCAAAACTTCACGGACGCGGCGATCGCGTATCGTCTCGCGCTCCGCGTCGCGCCGAACGACGCACACGCCCGTGCGGGACTCGCCGCGGTGCAGCTCGACATCGCCGCCCAACAATACACGCTCTCGAAATTCGACGATGCGTTCGCCGCGCTCGACGTGGCGGCGAAGTACGCGCCCAATAGCGTTCGGCTTGCAGAACTCAGAACGGAGCTCGAGCAGGCGCGTGTCAAGCGCGAAATCGTGGTGTCGAACTATCCGACGTATCGCGAAACCGGGCTCGCGCTGCGTAAATCGTACGCGCAACTTCACGTGCAGAGCAACGCGATCGTTTCGACCTTACAGCGCTTCGACTACACGTACGATTCGAACGAGCTGCTCAAAGCGATTCGGCAATCCGACGAACTCGGAGCCGAAGTTTCAAAGCTTACCGCACGGCTCGGAAATTATCGCCAGCTTGTTGAAGCCGGGTCTCCCGAGCGAAACGGAAGTGCTCCGCTTTATCCGGGCGCGTCGCTGTTACCGCTACCATAGAGCCGCTCGCGGCACCCTTCGCGACCGCGACCGCATCCGCGCGCGGAGCGATAGCGCCGGCAGATACGGCACCGATCAGTAACCAGAGTGCGAGAGCTGCGGCTCCCAGACGAACGACTTGCACGCACGACCCCTTCAGCTTCGAGTGGGGCGGAAATCTTCTGTGCAAAGTATCGCGCAACGACCTGGTAAACGCAACGTACTTTCGGGCAGAGCGCATAGGCATTCGGCCCGTCTTCAAAGACGGTACTAGGGCTTACGGGGAAGGAAGAGAGGGGTCCGGAAGCGTTCCGGCCTTTTCGGCTCGTCGAAACGCACGCCAACGTTCTTCAGCACCCGGCACGACATGCGCGTCGTCGGTGAGATAGACGGGCCACGCTGCGTTTTGATTTTGTAAAGGAAAGCGGAGAAGCCATCCGCTCAGCTCCACGTTGCGACGCAAACGATTTTTCTCGACGGCGACGAACGCGCGCGCGCCCTTGCGAATCGCACTCTGCTCGTCGAACGGCGTCCAGAGATACGGATCTTCTTCCCAGCCTTTGCGATCGATGTAATAGAGCACCGAGGGATCGTAGTGGCCCATCACGATGAGGCCCGGAGGAAGCGTCGCGGCGAGCGTCTTCGCGCGCACGTAGGTCACCTTACTATAGCGATAGTATTTCGCAACCTCCGCACGACCGGAGACGAGGGCGACGAGTGCGAGGACGCCGAGGGTAGCGAGCGCCGCGCGACGCGGCATTCCGGGCGGTAGCAAGCGACGAACGCCTTCGACGAGGCCGCCGGTCCAAATTGCCGCGAGCGGAAGGAACGGATAGAGATAATAATCGACGCGCTCGACCGTGACGACGACGTACGCATATGCGAGTGCCGCGGCAAGCCAAGCGAACGACGCGACGCGCGATCGCGTCGGCGTCGGAATGACGATCGCGGCGACGATCGCTGCCAGGAACGCGGCGAACCCGACCGGTCCGAGCATCGTGGATGCGAGCATCCGCAGCGTACCGATGAAGGCGCCGAGCTTCGCGGCGAATGCTGTCGGCGACGTGAACGCGGCCGCGAGTGAGGGCAGCACGTGCAGACGCGTGATGCCGCTCGCCCAATGCCACTCGGCGATCGCGCGCACGTACGCGTCGTACGCGACGTACGGACCGATGGCGATAAGTGCGTACACGTATGTCAGTGGCGAACGCAGCGTGCCGACAAGTCCGCGTCGCGCGATCAGCATCGCGAACACCGGCACGAGGCCGACGGCCGCGACGGGCTTCGCAAGCAACGCGAGAGCGGCGAGCACCGCGGCCGACCAGAACCGTCTCCCGAAGCGCGGATCGTCCTCGTCGTAGATCCACACGGCCGCGGCGAAGACGGCCGCGGTGAGGAAGAACGTCATCGTCGTATCCGGCGTGAACGTGCGGCCGTAGTACACGCTGCCCGGATAGATCGCGAATGCGAGCGCGGCCGTCGCACCGGCGAGTCGCGACGCGAACAACCACCGTGCGAACGCGCCCGCCACGACGACGGTGCCGAGGCTGAACGCGATCGAGATCAGGCGACCGAAGACTTCGTGAATGCCGAAGACCTTGTACAGCGTCGCCGCGAGGAACGGGACGATCTGAAGTTCGAGTTCCACGTAGTTCGGCGGGGGGCCGTCGTAGTCGGTTTGGGGATGGAACGGGTTGAAATCGAGCGTCGCGAAATTACGCGCGATCGCCGCCGTATCACCTTGCCGCCAGCCGGGATGATCGAGGATCGGGTTGTGAATGCCGCGCAAGCGCAGCGCGAGGCCGAGCAGAACGATCGCGGCGAGCGCATACGGCCACCACGAACGTCCGCTTATTTTTCCCGGAACGTCCAATATTTATTGACGAAGAAGTTCACGCCGATGGCGGAGACGGTCGCGAGAAACCAACTCTTGTGACCGGGCCCGAGATGCGGTACGAGCAGTTGCGAGACGCCGAGTCCGACCGCGAGCGCGATGCCGGAGACGACGATGAACTGCACGCCCTGAAGGACGGCATTTCCGCTCGAGCGGAACGTCCACATCCGGTTGAGCAGGTAGTTGGAAACGCCGCCCGAGAGAAAACCGATCGAATAGTTCCAATTGTAGCGGTCGTGCTGCATCGGCACCGGCGTGTTGTGCTGCAATAGCGTGAAGATGATCGTGTTCACGATCAGGCCGGAGAACCCGACGATGCCGAACTTCACGAATTGGCGCACGCCGCGGCGCTGCGTGATGCGCTGCACGAAGGCGACGCGGCTCGACGGAAGGAGGTCCGGTTCGGTCGCGCCCGTGGGTATCGGGTCGGCGGTGAGCGTGATCTTCGGCTGGCTCACGCGACCCAATACCAGTCGGCGAAGAGCACCGTGAAGAGGCCGAGCAACGGCAATGAGAAGGCGACGATCGCGCTGTTGACGGCGCGGCGACTGCCCCAAAGTGCGAGCACGATGAACATCGGGAACAGCACGAGCGCGAAGCGCGGCATGCTCATCAGGCTCGACGTCGAGAGCGGCACGAGGATCGAGAGCGCCATGTAGGCCACGAACGACGGCCGCAGGCGACGCATACCCGCGATGAAGACCGCGATCATCAAGACGGTGAACGCGACCTCGATGACCTCGCCCGCGAATACGCTGCTCGTATGCGTCGTCGAGAGCACCTTATAGGCGTGGATGAAACTGACCCACGGCGGCGCGAGGTGCCGGTTCCAGTGGATCTGCACGTGCGAGAAATAGAGCGGGTCGCCGTTGAGCACCCAGAGCCACGCCATGTAGAGCGCCAAGCCGAATGGGATCAGCGCGAGCCCGATCGCCATGCGAACGATGCGGCGAGGCGCCCCCAGGAATCGACCGAACCCCGTCGCGTGCGCCGCCGAGAACGCTTCGATTGCGAACGGGACCGCGAGCAGCACGCCTTCGGAGCGTGTCAGCGCCGCAAGTCCACCGATCGCGCCGCCGAGGATCCATTTGTGTTCGCGAATGTAATAGAACGACGCGACGGTCAACAAAAAGAACAGCGATTCCGTGTATACGGCCGAGAAAAAGATCGCCGTCGGAAAGATCGAGACGTAGAAGATCGCGCGATGTGCGACCGAGCGCGTGAACTGGTGCTCCACGAGTTTGTAGAAGAAGAGCAACCCGAAGAAGAACGCGACGTTCGAGATCAGCATGCCTGCGATCAGGGCGCTCCCGACGAAACGCGCGACCGTATGGATCAGCAGCGGATAGAGCGGAAAGAACGCCATGTCGGTGCCGTAATAGCCGCGCTCCGAAATATCGAGGTAGTGCACGGCGTCCCAACGACCCCACACGGCGAGGAGCGGGTTGGCGGATGCCGCCACGTGCAAGCCGGGGCGCTGTGCGATCACGATCGAGGCGAGTTCGGCGATCACGATGATCGAGAAGCGCGTGACGCCGAACGTCACGAGCACGTCGCGCACCGTGTGGACGAAGCGCGCGGCAACGAGGATCTTCACGAGCGCGAAGATGCCGAGGACGAGTCCCGCCGAACGGGGCGGGCTGCCGAGCCATACCGGGGCGAACAGGCCGAGCGGGTAGAGCACGAACGTGGCCCAAGAGGGCGCGTCCCAGCGTAGGGCGGTCACGATGCCGATGCCGGAGCGCCGCGCGAAATACCGACCGTAGAGGAACCAGGCCACGAAAACGGCGAGGGTTCCACCCACGAGCGAGGCGACGAGCGTCAGCTCGGACTCCGCTCGACCCACGTGGGCGTGCGTGATCGCCGTGTACCAGACGAAAAAACCGAACGCGACGCCGCCGGCCGCGACGAGCGTCAGCGCGACGGGCCCGCAAGCGGCGATCGTTTCGAACGCGCGAAAACGCCGTAGGGCGCTATAATCCGTGAACGTGGCCTGAGCGGACATCCGGTGCCCCATCTTCGCAGGCGCGCGGGGGGACACCCCTGGACCCTCGAACCGAAAGCTGCGAATGCAACATCTTCGGTACGATCTCGTCGTCGTCGGCGCCGGGAGCGGCGGGTACGCCGCCGCGCGGACGGCACGCGACCTCGGCGCGAGCGTCGCGCTCGTCGACCATGGGCCGCTCGGCGGCCTGTGTATTCTGCGCGGCTGCATGCCCTCGAAGACGTTGCTCGCCTCGAGCGATCTCGTGGCGGACATCCGCGAGGGCAAGGAGCTCGGCGTATCCGCCGGGCCACCCACGATCGATCTCGCCCACATCTTCGCGCGCAAGCGCGAGGTGATCCAGGATTTTGCCGACTACCGGATCGAGGGGATCAAGTCGTTCCCGCTCTACGAGGGCCTCGCGGCGTTCGAATCCGAGCACGTTCTCCGCGTCGGTGACGACGTGCGACTCGAAGCCAGGGCCTTCGTGATCGCGACGGGCAGCGTGGTGGCGCCACCCGTGGTTCCCGGTCTCGTCGAGGCCGGATACGTCGATAGCGACGCGGTACTCGATACCGCTCGCCTGCCGCAATCCATCGTCGTGCTCGGTGGCGGCTACGTCGGCTCGGAGCTCGGCCAGTTTCTGGCGCGCATGGGCGTCCAGACGACGTTTCTGATCCGCGCCAAGCATCTGCTCTCGACCGAGGACGCGGACGTCGGCGATGCGGTCACGTTCTATTTCCGCCAAGAAGGCATCGACGTGCGGACCGGCGCGCAGCTCTCGCACGTCGAGGTGCGCGATGGGAAGAAGGTCGTGCACTACACGCGCGACGGGATTCCCGGAAGCGTCGCGGCCGACGAGATCTTCTACGCGCTCGGACGCGTCCCGAACCTCGCCGGACTCGAGCTCGAACGTGCCGGCGTCACGTGCCATGCCGTCACCGGAATCGAAGTCGGCCCCGACATGCGCACGAGCGCGCGCCACATTTTCGCGGTCGGCGACGTGACGGGCTACTATCCGCTCGTGCACGTGGCGATCTACCAGGGCGAGCTCGCGGCGCGCAACGCGATTCGCGGCGCCGCGGAAGAAGCCGACTACGCGCTGCAGCGCACGCATACGATCTTCACGGACCCGCAAGTCGCGGTCGTCGGCCGCACGGAAAAAGAACTGCAAGCGGCGGGCGTGCCGTATCTCTCGGGTTCGTATCTCTTCAGCGAGCACGGTAAGGCGATCGCGATCAACAAAACCAAGGGCTTCGTGAAGATGCTGGCCTCGCCGGGCGACGGCAAGATTCTCGGCGCGGCCGTCGTCGGACCGGAAGCCTCCGATCTGATCCACGAAGTGATCGTCGCGATGTTCTATGGCGGCACGGCGAGCGAGTTTGCGAAGATCCCGCACCTCCACCCGACGCTCGCCGAAATCTGGACGTATCCCGCCGAGGACATCGCGGATCAAATCGCGTCCGCCGGCGCCGGCGCGATCGCCGTCTAGCGCCCGGAAACGACACCTCGTTGAAACTCGCGATCGTCCAGACGAAGCCGCGTAAGGGCGACGTCGCCGCGAACCTCGCCGACCTCGCGGAGATCTTCGTGCAACTCGCCGCCGAGGCGCAACCGTACGATGCGATCGTGTTGCCGGAGGCCGCGCTCACGGGATATTTTCTCGAGGGCGGCGTCTACGAGCTCGCATTCGAGAGCGAAGATCTCGCGCGACGCATCGCCGCGCTCTGGCGGGCGGCACCGGGCTCCGACCGCGCGCCCGTCGATATCACGATCGGATTCTTCGAGAACGCCGGAGGTACGTATTACAACTCCGCGCTCTACCTGGAAGTCGGGCCGCGCGACCATCGGATCGTGCACGTGCACCGGAAGATGTTCTTGCCGACGTACGGCGTGTTCGACGAGGAGCGCTTTCTCTCGCGCGGCCGGCATCTGGCCGCTTTCGAGACGCGCTTCGGGCGCATGGCGATCCTCATCTGTGAGGACGCGTGGCACGCGATCATGCCGACCCTCGCCGCGATCAAAGGCGCGCGGGTGCTCCTCGTGCCGAGCGCGTCGCCGGGCCGCGGCCTCGCCCACGGCGACGAACTCGAAAGCGTCATGCATTGGCGCAACGTCTTGCGCTCCTACGCCGTCGAACATGGGATGTTCGTGATCTATGCGGGGCTTGCGGGTTTTGAAGGCGGCAAGGGCATGACGGGCTCGTCCGCGCTCATCGACCCGTTCGGGGAGAGCGTCGCGAGGCTGCCGGCGCTCGGCGCGGCGGTGCTCCGCGCGGACGTCGATTTCTCGGAGATCGATATCGCGCGCGCACGCTTGCCGTTGCTCGGCGACCTCGACTCGGTCTTGCCCGACCTGCTTTTCGACGACGAGTTGCTGCCCGATACGATGCGGCGGCTCGGCGAACGGACGGCGTGAGCGTATGATTCCGATCGTCGACGCGCCGCAGCGGCGCGCACCGTCTCTCGACATCGATTGCACGCTCGCCACGGCGTGGCTCGTGGCGTTCTTACGCGACGAGCTGATCGAGCGGCGGAAAACCCATCGCGCGGTGCTCGGCCTCTCGGGCGGCGTCGATTCCGCGGTCGCCGCGTATCTCTGCGCGCGCGCGCTCGGTCCCGAGAACGTCACGTGCTTTCGCATGCCGTACAAGACATCGAGTGCGGATAGCTTGGACGACGCGCGCGCGGTCACCGAAGCGCTCGGGTGCGGCGAACGCACGATCGAAATCACGGCCGCCGTCGACGGGTACCTCCAGAACGAGCCCGACGCCGACGGACGACGGCGTGGAAACGTCATGGCCCGAACGCGTATGATCGTGCTCTTCGATCAATCCGCCAAACTCGGGGCGCTCCCGATCGGCACGGGCAACAAAACGGAACGAATGATGGGATACTTCACCTGGCACGCGGACGATTCGCCGCCGCTCAATCCGATCGGCGATCTCTTCAAAACGCAGGTCTGGGCGCTCGCGCGGCACCTCGGGGTGCCGGAGCGCATCGTTGCGAAAGCCCCGAGCGCGGATCTCGAGGCGAATCAGACCGACGAGAACGATCTCGGCATCACGTATCTCGAGGCCGACCGCATCCTCTCGCTGATGCTCGCGGGCTATGGCGATGAGAAGATCGCGGCGCGCGGCTTCGCCCCCTCCGACGTCGCACTCGTACGAGCGAAAGTGGAAAGCACGCATTGGAAACGTCACTTACCGACAACGGCCATGCTCTCGAGCACGGCGATCAACGAGTTCTACCTCCGGCCGGTGGACTTCTGATGACGGAATCGGCGACGCTCGACGTCACGAAGTATCCGTTCGTCTTCTATCCCGTGGGGCTCAACCTCCGCGATCGGAAGTGCGTCGTCATCGGAGCGGAAGACGATCGCGAGGCGACGGAAAAAGTCGAGGCGTTGCGTGAGGTCGGCGCCGACGTTACGTGGATCCGCGACTACAACGACGTGCGCGACGAGGACGTGGCCGACGCGTTCTTCGTCATCTTCACGCCTCAGGAAGAGCCGCCCGCGATCCGCATGCGCGCGCTCGCCGACAAGTATAAGTTCTTGTTGTGCGCGATCGATCAACCGAAGCACGGGTTCGTCGCGATGCAGGCGACCGTGAAGGCGGGGCCGTGCCGGATCGCGATCTCCACGGGCGGAATCGCGCCGCGCGTCGGCGGGAAGCTCCGTGCCGCGTTGCAGGCCGCGCTGGATTCGACGTTCGTGCGTTTCATCGATTGCCACAACGCGCAGAAAGAACGCAACAAGTTACGCGTGACGACGAGTGCCGAGCGGCGCGCGGCGATGATCGCCAAATCGGAAGGACTCGAGATCGACGTGAAGATCACGTATCCGAAGTGGTTCGAGGACGAGCTCGCCGGCATGCGTCCGAACGTCGTGCGTGACGCCGGGTAAGGCGAGCGTCGAGATCGTGGCGATCGGGACCGAGATCTTGCTCGGCCACCTGATCGACACGAACTCCGCGCACGTCGCGCGCGTCCTCGCCGACAGCGGGATCGACGTCTACGCGAAACATGCCGTGGGCGACAACGCCGCGCGCCTCGAGGCGATGCTCCGCGACGTGCTCGAGCGCGCGGATGGAGCGATCACGACGGGCGGCCTGGGACCCACGGTCGACGATCTTACGAAAGAAGCGGTCGCCGCCGCGATCGGCGCCACGCTCGAACTCGACGAACCGTCCCTGCGTGCGATCGAAGAGCGTTTGCGATCGTTCGGGCGTACGGGGCCGCTCTCCGACAACAATCGGCGTCAAGCGATGCTTCCGGCGGGGTGCGTCGTACTTCGGAATCCGCACGGTACCGCGCCCGGCTTCGTGGCCGTGCGCGCCGACGGGAAATTCGTCGCCTGCATGCCGGGCGTGCCGCGCGAGATGAAGCCGATGCTCGCGGAGCATCTCGTCCCGTGGATCGTAAACACGTTCGGCATTCACGACGCGATCTACACGCGCACGATCCACACGGTCGGCATCTCCGAATCGTTGCTCGATTCGAAGATCGAAACGCTGTTTCGCACCCTCGAGAATCCGAAGATCGCGATGCTCGCGCACGATGGTAAGGTCGACGTGAAGATCATGGCCAAGGCCGGCGACCGCGCCGGGGCCGACGCGCTGATCGCGCCCGTGGAAGCCGAGATCCGCGAGCGTATCGGCGCCGGAATCTTCGGTGTGGACGATGAGACGCTCGAGAGCGCGCTGCTGCGGCGATTGGAAGCCGCGCGGCTGACGCTCGGCACCGCCGAATCGCTGACGGGCGGCGCGGTTGCGGACGCCCTCGTGCGCGTGCCCGGAGCGTCGAGCGTCTTTCGCGGCGCGATCGTCGCGTACGACAATGCGGTGAAGACATCGCTCCTCGGCGTCGACGAGGCGTTGCTTCGCGAACGTGGCGCCGTGAGCGAGGAGGTCGCGATCGCAATGGCGCGCGGCGCGTGCGAGCGCATCGGTACGGATCTCGCGCTCGCGACGACCGGTATCGCAGGCCCCACGGGCGCGACGCCGGGAAAACCCGTCGGCCTCGTCTACGTCGCGCTCGCGACCAGGCATGGCGAAGCGATCGCGCGGCGCCTCACGTTACCCGGAAATCGTGACGACGTGCGCCGCCGCTCGACCCTCGGCGCGCTCGACGTGTTGTGGCGCTATCTCGATGACGCAACCGTCGCGATGCAGCCGGCCGCGCGCGGCTGAGCTTCGGCGTGGGCCAGCTCTTCGAGATCGAGTGCCGCCCGCCGTGGTTGCGCGCCACATTCCGTTCGCCGCAGCGTATCGTGAGCTGGTCGC
>Ga0116229_10007288_pt1 | contig 17564 bp, 17 predicted proteins | sample S1TSphgellanicum_3_FD_87313 | JGI IMG/M metagenome (GOLD analysis project Ga0116229, IMG submission 87313) | Host-associated microbial communities from peat moss isolated from Minnesota, USA - S1T2_Fc - Sphagnum magellanicum MG | ecosystem: Host-associated > Plants > Peat moss > Unclassified... | reverse complement strand
GTTCAGACGCGTGAGTGAGCAGTTCACAGCGATGTTCAGGAGGAAGGCCTTCCTGCATTGGTACACAGGCGAGGGCATGGACGAGATGGAGTTCACAGAGGCAGAAAGCAACATGAATGACCTGGTGTCTGAGTATCAGCAATATCAGGATGCAAGTGCAGAAGAGGAGGGTGATTATGAGGAAGATGCTGAGGAGGCCTAGAATTGAATTTTACTGTTTGGTTTTAGTGTTGAAGTATGATGTTAAGTAAATGGTTTTCCAGTTGTGGTGGTAAGTGATGAACACACATTTTCCTGAGAAGCTTACTGTCGTTGGGCTCTTGTATCCATCTTGTTGTTTTGTGTCTGTAGTGTATTCAGTTAAGGCAGTCTGGGTCAAAGCTCAACCTGTTTTGAGATTTCCAATTGGGACTTAATGGTGACAATCATGTTATTATGTATACATGATGCTTGTCATTCTTCACTTCAACGAATATTATGTATTCATTGTATCATTTGGCTGGTAATTAATGCTCAATTAATTGGCCTGTGTCATTATTTTCTGTATTGATAAATTTCAATGGGATTTGTCTTGATGTGATTCTTGGTGCAGAGTGTTTTGTTATCAAAAATGTATAGCTTTCATTAAATTTACCTGATGTTTGATTGTCTGAGAGAGGTTGCTCTATATTTGTTTCTGATAAGAGCAGTGTCTTATAGTGTATATGACTTCAATGCAAAACTAAACTATCTGCTTTTCTGTAACAAAATTCTGAGGAGGCAAGCAGTTTATGCCTTGTGGAAATGCAGCTATTGCTGATTATGCAAAAGAAAAATCTACAAATCTCACAAGTCATTCCATACTATGTCTATAGATGATTAAATTGCTACATGTGCAAAGTAACTCAAAACAGCTGTTTTGAAGGTTGAATGTGGGGTGGAGGAATACAAACACAGTATTGCAATGGTTGCAAAGACGTGCAAGCATATATTGCAGAAGAAGAATAATAGAAAATAGTGAAATGCAACTACCCTAAACTTAAATAGGTGCCAAATTAGCACACAAGTGAATGGAAAATAAGCACTAGGGATTAAAAAATGACAAATCGAACCTTGAAATGGTCACAAAGAACTTCAAGCCAAAATCACACATTACCCAAATAAAACTCATCAGAGAGATACAAACACAAAAAAGCCCACATTCACAAAGCCCCAACTTGGGTGGGTTTTTATATATACTTTTTTTGCTTTTCTCTCACAGCTTTTCTCCCTAACTAACCATTGTGGTTAACTCAGTTGCTTTTTTTTTCTACCTACCTACTAACAACCCACAAGCGGGTTGTTAGTAGGTCGTAAAAAGAGCCCTTACATATGTATAAACCATCTATCTACTTACCTAGTGGTTACCTATTTTCTTACCTGCCTAGGTATGAGACCTATCTCCTACAGAATTGGTTACCAAGGTGAAATGAAATATTAACTCAGTTGAGGTTCATCCAGGACTGAGTAATAACAGCCATCCAGTGGATGATGCGCTGGTGTGGGTGCTGGTTCACTGTGGCCGGTGATGGGTGGGTGCCCAGTTTTGTTCTGCTTGGGACAAACTGGAGTTCATGATCCACTCAAAGATACTTTGGGTTTTACAGAGGGCAATCATACCCTCCCCCACCTTTTGCTGGAGATGAAAATCAACACAATAATACGCAATGGCACCAATCTGGGAAAAGCCAACTGGTGCCAGGAGGCTACTGAACCGACATCATCAGGTGTGTGTACATAGTAGAGGAACCAATGAAGAGACTGGTGGGGCTCCATGTGCAAAGCTTTGTTTACTTATGCAGAAGACCTAGTGGTTCTCTCTCAATCCAGCTTTGGCTTTTGTCTTTCCCAAAACCAAAAAAAACCAAAAGAATAACACTATCTGCCATATATTCATGTCACATGTGTAGTAGTAGTACCTGTCAATCTGCCAGAAAAAAACATGAAAATCCAATTCCCAGTTGCCATTCATATTCATTCCCTTCTTCTGCTTTCTTCTCCTTAGTGTTTTTAGTCTCTGATAATGTGAACTTTGAAGCTCCAATCTCTCTTTACTAGGTGACTGAAGACCAACAAAATTAAAATTAAAATTAAAAAAAAAGAGAAAAAGAAAAAGCCATGATGCAGCCTAGTGGTGGATGCCAACATCTCTCAGGTGTCTGCAACTTTCATTAATTTACTTACTTAATACAGCATTATGATTGTTTTGTTGTACAAATGCAGCCTTTTGGGTCACACTTTCTTTTTTCTCCTCACCATTTTCGTGGGTTACTTTTTTATATCTGCCACTTTTTTGACAAAGCAAAGGATGACGACCTTTTGAAGCTTTGGATGCCTTTCTTTAACCCTTATTTTGATCATTGTTTGCCTGCAGAATGAGGCTCTACTGAAAGCTGCTTTTTTCGTTACATCAGGGAATGGACTTTGAAACTACGGAAAGAAGATGATGCCAAGCAAAAGCTCAAACCTGCCCAAATTTTTATGCAATGGAAAGAAGGGAAAAACATATATATTTTTAATAAATATATATAAATATAATACGAATTATTATTATTATTATTATTTTCCCTGTATGTGTCATCTGCATTCAATATATGGCATATGCAATGTACAGGTGCTGTGTGTTCAGTATGCACAGTGGGGAACTGGCATACAAAGCAGATAGACAGTGAATGAGCAGCACATGCTCCATAGTGTCATACTATGTTCATTCACAAAGTATTGCAGTTGCTAGCATGAGCATAACCCGTAAATGTCAGAGAGGACCAATCTGGTCCAGTTTTCAGTCTATATTATTCCGCTTTCTGTGTGTTTAAGGGTTAAAGAAAAATGGGTGCTAAAAGGAAAATGTTTTGTATGCATCCAATGAGCGGAGATTACATGAGTTGAAAAGAGGGGTATTTTCTTTTCAATTTTTACAATGTGGCCTCTCTCAATGGCAATCATCCACAAGAGAAATTAGCCTAATTTGGCTACAGGTGAGAGAGAGAGAGGTGAATAGAGAAAAAATTGAGAATCAATGCTATATAGTTTGGGAACCTTCATGGCTATTGTCTAAATATTGGTGATTTCATATTAAAAAATTGCGTCAGAATCATGCACAATTTTTTTCATCAAAAACCCTTTGTAATTTGAACATTGTTAGAGCAGCTTCACTTGTTAAGAGTATTGGGGCCTCCCAGAGCATTTCTCACATCAAAAATGGCTTACCAATTATTCCCAAGCCCACCTGTAAACATTAAAACTGAGGAAATCATTGTATTTGAACAATGAAGAGCAGTGATTATAGTGTGCAGTGTGTATAATGTATGTACTCAGGCATTGCAGTGGGTACCCTATGCACATCATTGTGTTTTTTTTTCTAAGCAATTTTTTCATTTTTTTGTTTTTTCATCAAAAAACATTGAGAAATCTTTTGGGAGAAACAAATTTTTCTACATAAATTCAAGTAATTTTGCTAAATTACTTGAAAAAGAAATTGCCAAACTTTTGTTATTGTCAAATTGGAAAAAATCTTGGTACACATATATTGGCAAGAAGCCAATTTATTACTCCAAACCAAGACAAATAAATAAATAAAACTGGCTTGTACCTGATAGAAAAAAATTGTGCAATGTACACTTCATAACAAAAAAATAACCAATTTGAGCTGCACACTGCCAGTTCCGTTCAACTTTTTTTTTTTTTTTTCCTAATGTTTTCATAAGTTTTTCAGTGATTCATCATTATTTATGTCAATGTAAATTTCAATTTGAATACATATACATTTCCTGGACAAGAGAACACACATTAATTTGTTTTTCATATCCATGTTGGGAGTCATAAGGGAAAAGAGTGAGGTAGTTGTGGATAGGTATTAAGAAAGTTTAATAAGAAATAAAGAAAGAGATGAAGTGATTAGCTTGAAAATGAGGTAGTTATTTCTGAAATTGTATTTGGAATGGTCCATGGACGACCATACAAAGGATTCTGAAAAATCCTAATTACACCAGTTACAATTACTTGTCCCTGAAATTTCTTGTGATCAGCAAAACTGTTAAGCAGATATTAAGCAAATTCAGTTCTCACATAACTCTCTCGTTCATACTTTCTTTTGGTTTCGTTGCCAATGATAGTTTGTAAATCTGAATAAAACCAAAACTCTTTCCCAATACCTCTTGTCCTGGCTCATTATCTGGAGTTGGTGACCACAACCGAGTTGCAGTTGTACAGACAAACCGTTGAAGAGAACAACCCTTCAACTGTTTCCAGTACAAACAAAGCAGCTATGCAAAACTGGCAGCAAATCAACTGCAATTACTAAAAAAGAGGAACTAAAACAAGGAGCTAGGTAGGAAAGCTTTGCATGAACACTACCCAACATCCATAAATGGCACACACTAGACACAGGAAAGCTTTGCATGAAAATTACTTAAGATCCATACCCAGGGGTCACTGCACATAATAGAAAACTAGAGTCACTAGCTGATGAATTCTGCATAGAAAACAAAATTTCAAAAACCCAGACAAACTTAACCTATCAAATGGAGGTTCAGTATCAGATCATCATTAAGCTACCAAATGAATCATACTCATGAAGGGCAAGTTGAGAACATGATGCACTTCTCCCGCTTCACCACTAGAGCCTGTATCAACAAAATTGGTTCTCCGATATGATATGCAAAAACAAACAATCTCCAGGATTGTCATCAAACCAACAATAGTATTAGACACGCAGACAGGCTCTGAAGCCATGACACCCGTGCGACTGATTGCAAAACCAAGACTTAAGGAAAACAAACTAGGTCTAAGGGATAAGAGGAGGAGGACCTGGTCATCACCATAGTTTAGATTCCATTGTTCCAGATCAGTGCCTGTGGGGAATATTGACAAGGATCATGTCTAACACAGTTCACCTGACGCACATGTTGAAATTTAAAAGAAAGATACCATGCACATGCAATTCCTCAACTGAAGTCCAGGATGACAACAGCATACAGAATACAAACACAATACTGTCACTTGGAAAACATGTCTGTCATTTGGCACAACCAGAAATCAAGATGGTTTCCAACAGACAATCCTGTCCTTGCTACCCTGCTACCTGAAAGATGCTTGTGAACATAGTATATCCACTCTAGGCTTCCTCAACATCCTCCTCATATTCACCCTCTTCCTCAGCACTTGCATCCTGGTACTGTTGATACTCAGATACAAGATCATTCATGTTGCTTTCTGCCTCTGTAAACTCCATCTCATCCATGCCCTCCCCTGTGTACCAATGCAAGAAGGCCTTCCTCCTGAACATGGCTGTGAACTGCTCACTCACACGTCTGAACATCTCCTGGATGGACGTTGAGTTTCCAATGAAAGTGGAAGACATCTTCAACCCAATGGGAGGTATGTCGCATACACTTGACTTCACGTTGTTAGGGATCCATTCAACAAAGTAGGAAGAGTTCTTGTTTTGCACATTAATCATTTGCTCATCCACCTCCTTGGTGCTCATTTTGCCTCGGAACATGGCAGATGCTGTGAGGTATCTTCCATGCCTCGGGTCTGCAGCACACATCATGTTCTTTGCATCCCACATTTGCTGGGTAAGCTCTGGAACTGTCAAGGATCTGTACTGCTGTGAACCCCTGGATGTTAGGGGTGCAAACCCCACCATGAAGAAGTGCAGCCGTGGGAAAGGAATCAGATTCACTGCAAGCTTTCGAAGATCAGAGTTCAGCTGACCAGGAAATCGAAGGCAGCAGGTTACACCGCTCATTGTTGCACTAATGAGATGGTTCAAGTCGCCAACTGAAGAACAGATGGCACAAATGAGAGTCAGAAACTCTGGCCAAGAAGACCGACCCCAGAAAGCAGAAAAGCCACAAACCACGGGCAAAGTCATTCGATTGCTTACATGTAGGAGTGATGAGTTTCAGCGTCCTAAAGCAAATGTCGTAAAGCGCCTCGTTGTCTAGCACCATACACTCGTCCGCGTTCTCCACAAGCTGGTGCACGGAAAGCGTCGCGTTGTAGGGCTCCACAACCGTGTCCGACACTTTGGGAGAAGGAAATACAGAGAACGTCATCATCATTCTGTCAGGGTACTCCTCCCGGATCTTGGAGATCAACAATGTCCCCATGCCGGAGCCAGTTCCTCCTCCCAACGAGTGGCACACCTGAAAACCTGCAAAGAAGAAAAAAAAATGGCGGAAAGTATGTCACATGCGCCGGAAAACAAAATGCGAAAGCTTCGCACTTTCTCGATAGAGGAGAAAAATAAACATTGTTCGGTAACAACAGCACACAAGACAACCCCTATGTACAAAACAAGGCGACAATAGAAAACACCTGATGCACTTAGTAGAATAGCGGGCAACCAAGAACTTAACATGCTACAACAATCGCACTTTGTTAAAAATAATCAAGAAAAGAAATAGCCGATCCTTAAGCAAATCATGAATCAGCTGCATTTCTACAAGACAGTTTCCAAGAACAATGACATTTCCACGACATCATGATAACAGACCTTGCAAGCAGTCACAGCTCTCCGCCTCCTTCCGAACGACATCGAGAACCGAGTCAATGAGTTCGGCGCCTTCAGTGTAATGACCTTTGGCCCAGTTGTTTCCAGCTCCGGTTTGTCCAAACACAAAGTTATCGGGCCTAAAGATCTGGCCATACGGCCCAGACCGCACACTGTCCATGGTCCCGGGCTCCAGATCCATGAGCACAGCACGGGGTACATACCTTCCACCACTGGCTTCATTGTAGTAGACATTGACACGCTCCAGCTGCAGATCGGAGACTCCCTGATAAGTTCCAGTCGGGTCGATTCCGTGCTCCTCGCACACCACCTCCCAGAACTTGGCACCGATCTGGTTCCCGCATTGCCCTCCCTGGATATGCAGAATCTCACGCATCTTGACAAACGGAGAGAGGCGCGCTACAGCCCAGCAGCAGCAAAAGCAGCGACAGATGCGCGAAGAAACGGAACAAGCGCGAGAGAAAAGAGAGAGAAAGAAGAAGAGGCGGGAAGACAGGCGCGAACGACCGGCGGAGGACACGAGGACAGCGCGCGGAACAGAAACAAATATCAGCGACGAGAGAGTTGTACTGACAGTCGAACCGTGGGCGCTTGGTTCGGTTCGGAAAATCTAGCGATATGGTAGATTTGGTGTGCGGTTCGGAAAGGAGCTCTCTAGGTTTGGTTCCAAATCTTCGGTAAAAAGACCGTGGATTTTTCGATGTGAAGGTTCGGAGGTTTAGCTGTCATCTTGGTTCGGTTGGAAATCTACAATATTATCTGGATTTGAAAAGCGCGGCACACAATGTGCGGTGAATTGATCAAGTTTGAAATAATCTAAATATACTGTAGATTCTCAAAACATTAGGCCGGATTTTTCCCGTTGTCAAAGGTTTAGGGTTTACGGTGAGGTACCTAGCTATCTTGGTTTGGTTTTGAAATCTACATTGCAATGTAGATTTGAAAATTGTGGCACAATGTGCAAGTGTGGTGGTGAATTGATCGAGTTTGAAAATCTAGAAATATTCTTGATTTCCAACAATAGCCTGGATTTTTCAGTTGTGAAAGCTCAGAGGTATCTAGCTGTCTTGGTTTGGTTTGAAATCTACATTCTGAAGTAGATTTTAGAAAAAGTGTGGCTACACATTGTTGAAGTGGTGGTAAGTTCAACATGTTTCAAAATCTAAACCAAAGTGTAGATTTGCAACACCTCATTCAACCACCCACATAAATCCAGCCAGCAAGAGTGGCCCAGCAAGAGTGACCAGTGAACCAGCAGTTCATCCACCTGGTCTCTTGCTGGATGGATAGTGTGTGGACAGAAAACACTTTTTCATTGTGAAATTCTTTGCCATGGTTAGCTATGTTCTACTAACCATCCTCATGCATCTACCTACCTAGTAGCCCACACAATGCCTTTCCATACTTAACCTACCTACCCATATACCTTACCCTAAGGTCAATTTCGTCATTAAATAATAATCCTCAAAATAGTGAAATGAAATTTTGTGAAAATATGAAGTTGACACGTTGAAAATCATCATAATTATCATAGGCTACATTTTGAATAAATTCACTACTCATATCACAATATTCTAGTAGATGATGGAAAAATATATAATTTCAAAATTTTTAAATGAATTCATTTTTTGAATATATATATATTTGTTTTGTCAATGTGGAAACTAACCCTAGGCTACGGTAGTAACCATGCACATGCATCTACCTTCCTAATAGCCCACCAACTCCCTCTCACCTACTTACTAACCGCCATTTTTTTTCCCACATCTTCCTATGGACGATTGCCACTTAAATTGCATTTAAACTTTCATTAAAAGATCTTATTATGTAATATCGATTCAAAAAGTATAAAATTAAATATAATTCATACATTTTTTAGAATGTCCAAATATTATGATGCCAGTTGCATTAGTACTTACTTTCATTATCTATATTTATGATGTATAAATTGCAAAAAAATAAAGGAAAAAATAGATAAATTATTTTTCTTAAACATCTACAATGGCAAAGAATGCATTATAATTTTTTTAAATCATTTTACATGAATGACAATTGTAATGAATCTTATAAGTATAAGGTTTATAATCATTTTTTAAAATGTGAGGAATATATTTTAATAGCTAGGTTATTAACTTTCTAATTTAAATTTGATAATTTTTGGAATATATATATAGAATTACACCATTACATAATTATAAAAATCCCATGGCTAAGGAAAAGTTATGGATTAATCCAAGGTTATATAATGTCAATTCAAAAATATATATACTTCAATATTATTCATATATATTTTAGAATGTCCAAATATTAGTTTGTAATTTACATTAGCTCACCTATAGTCTAGCTAGTCACACTTGCTTCATGCATACCTTAGGTGCCAAAATATTTTTCATTTACAATGCAAGCCATATTGAATCAATCACAACAACAAAAAGTTCAAGAGAAACAAACAATTTGGCAAACACTTTGACCATTAACAAAGTGGATCACTTTGAAAATTGTACAATTGTGAAATGAGGTACAACTTTAAATAAGTCTTGATATGTATGTAATGACAAAAACATTGATTGCAAAATAGCACTATATAATTGGAACTAATTAATCCAAAGCATGGACAACATGGTATAAACATGGTTTCAGAAAAAAAAAAAAAAAAAAAAAAAAAAAAACCATCATGCATGTACTTGTTGAAATTATAACAAGTAGGAGGCATATGGTGCATCACCACATATATGCACATGGCATGGTTTTGTTGGGCTTCTTTGACACACAACTACACTCCTTGGATGGGACATACCTATAAATGTGCCAACATTTGCAAGACATCCATTTGTTTTCCATTGCCATGTTCAATCCCTAACAATTCTTCAAATCTAAATGACACAAATAATGAGAAGACTTTATAAATGTGAATTTCATGCATGAAAAGCAAATGCACTTTTGGCACAAATTATTACATTAATTTGCATCCTTGAAGACATATTCAATTCCAATTATGCTCCCCATAGATAATTGTCTTTAATTTTATCAAATGTTTTGTTATATATTTTGTTCAAGGGTTCTTCAACTCATGGCTTGTTTAATGTTCTACCCAACCACTTGATGATAAACTAAAATGCTGAATCCAACCTTCCAAATGACATTCCTTACATACACGAGATGTAATCTATGTTGTTATGTTGAAACCTAGGGATTAAAAGAAATCATATAAAACATCTTTTGGTAAGGACTTTGTGATGGACAATGATGAAGGGGTTAGAAATAGGTTATTTGGTTTAGCAATAATCATATTGGCATTTGGGGCAAAGGAGAAAGAGCTTTTCAAGCCATCTACACGAATAGAGCTAAAAATATCAATGTATTGATGATCTAAGTTCAATTTTTAAAACAATGTTTGGAGATAGAAACCCAATAGTGGATTCTACCTTGGATTGGGGATCATAGTTCAAAGCACCCTGCCAACTACTATGGTTAATTTTTGGTTACCAAGATTTACTTCAATACTAATAAGGTATGGCAACAAATAGGCTCACTTGGTTTTGAGTTTGTAGAATTTCATGACACAAAAAAAAACATACAAGGTCCTCATGGATTTTCACATAGTTGATTTACTTCAATACCAATAAGGTATGGCGACAAATAGGTTCGCTTGGTTTTGAATTTGTAGAATTTCATAACACAAAAAAGGCCTACAAGGTCCTCATGGATTTTCACATAGTTGAGTCATCAACTTCTAAATTAATGATTTCTTGTGTCAATTCACAAAATGATTATGCAATATTTCTTTTAATGAGTTGGTTTGGAAAGGGTGTTCATAAAAGCAAGATGTTCAAAACTAAGAACAACTAAAATTTCACCTATCAACCTCCTTAATGTTAACCCAAGAAATCTAGGTTCACGAAATGTGATCCTATGCAAGTCTAGAAGGTTAATTTCCTAGAAACCTTATCTGCAAGCTCACAAGGTTATTCTTAAAAACCTAATTTGCAAGCCCAAAGTTGGATTTTTGGCCATATCATACTTAAACCTTACACACCAATTCACATCTTTCAAACAACCCTATGTATACAATTTGCACAAGCAAAAGTGATTTAAAGTTCACAATTTTTAAATGGCTTCTTAGGTTGCGGTTAGTTCTTTAACTATGTGCACTTTCTAGGTGTAGACTAGTTGAACACCATTCTAATTGGATGTTGCAATTAGGAGGCTAATATCTAAAGAACTATTGAATTGACAACGTCATCTTAGGACAAACAAGGCTACAAACAAGGTTCATTAGAATGCTTTGATATCTAACTCCATCAAGCTTGCTTGCAAAAGTATAGTAGGATAATGTTGGTTTCGATTGGCACTACTAATTTAGCTTGTCCACTATTAGAATGAAAAAAATGCAACCCATTAGAATGCCAAGTCACTTACACCTTAAACCTTATAACATGAAAGTCATAAGAGTAAAAATGATTGTGCTTCTTTCGTGCACACTACATTTTTTAGATAAAAATAATGGTGTAGTGGGATGTTGCACACAAGAATGCACATAACCTTAAAGCAAGGGAATTATGGTTTAATCCCAAACCTTTAACCCTAACATTTCATTGCCTCCATGTCAACATTTTTTTCTAAAGAAATTTTACTAAAATATGGAATTAAAACTTGAACATTGAAATGAATTTGGTGATTGTTAGTCATCAAAATTAAACAAACAAGAAGGTAAAATTTGCTAGATTTTTATATTTGGGTTTCAGTTTGTAACCATAATATTGAAATATAATTAAAAATTTGTATTTCATATTCTATTTATTGTCAAATTTGGATAAATATTTCAAAAGATGATCGTCATTTTAAAAAAATCTTTGTATGCATGATAATCACTTTGGTTACAAACAAAAAAATTGAATTAACTCACAAAAGATTGTAAATTTGAACCATTTATGAGGAAAATCCTTTAGCTATTGATGGGACAAAATGCAAATGTATTTTTTGGTCCAAAAAATGGCAAGTAATTTCTTATCTACACATACATTATTTCTTTTATTATTTGCATCCAGCTTAGTTGTGAAAAATTCTTGTGTATGTTTGTTTACAAGTTGTTATTATAGTCAAAGCCTCCAATTACTTCCCCCTTATTCATAATGTTTATTCTCAAATTGTAAATTAACTAAAAATTTGCATTAACCATTTTTAAATGACTTTTAATCATGTAATCATATTTATGGTTATAAGTTTATGTTTAGAGACAAAAATAAAACATATATGTTTGCATGACTAAATTTGATCATTAAACATATTTGTTCTAGTCATAGACGTCAACATTTAACATAATGATTGTAAATAGTTAAAAGTCATTTTAACCATTAACATCACATTAAGCTTTGTGATGTTAATTCTAATGTAAATAACCTTCATTTCAACTAGTGAAATTAAACTTTCTATTATTTAACATATTTGGAGTCACTAACAAGCTGTTGCAACATTTTTAAAATGCCCATGAAAAATGTACATTAAATCTTGATGGGGTTTTAAAATTGTAATCAAGATAATAATCAAGAACCATTGTTTGTAAACCTATAATTAAAATTATGTCAAACCAATCATAGAAAGCACAAAAATGTTGTTTGAAAATGCATTATGTGAAATTTATTCATTTAAAAGAAATTTAAGATTAATCAAAGACATTCAAATACAAAACCACCAATGCTTTTGGCATTTTCCTTCCAATCATTCTTTAGGATTATGTGGCACATATGGGCAACTTCATTTAAGTTGCCCACCTCATTAACCTTCTTGACACCTTCCACCTTTGCTTTTTCCATTGGGTTTTCAAATTATAATCTCTTTCTTTTGGGAAATTGTGGATTGATCATTACTACCTTGGTCCTTCTGAAAACTTTGTAAAACTTTTGTGTGCCAACTAGTTCCCTTGGTGTGATCATCACCTCTACATCCTTTCCAAAGTGTTAAACCAACCATCTCTCAAAAAATGATATGTCCTAATTTTGTTGCCATTGAATCATACATCCCTCTTGGGATGCTTCCCATTGAAGTGAAAATAGAAACTTGAAAAAAAGAAAAACCTTACACTACTCATGACATTTTCTAATGCTTCATACATATGAGGGGCTTAGTAATATGGTAGCTTAGCTTTACAATAGGTAAGGAAGGCACTTAGATGGTGCCATTATGAAAATTTGGGGCCCAAGTACTCCATCTAAAACTTCAATCATCTAGAAATATGAAAACAATAACAAAATCACATCAATTTGTTTTTTACATTGCAATAAAAAATTGTCAATTTGTGACAAATTTTGTGTGTACACCAAACCTTGCAAAACATTCTACTTGTCCTGAAGATTAAAGACTTTAAAAAGTATCTTTAAAATGCACATTTTCAGCACTAAATTCTTCTCCAATATTTAGAAGGGAAAAAAAGAAAAAAAGAAATCAGTTTTATATTACAATAAATTTTGTTTTGTCAAATTGTGACAGTTTTGTGTATATAACACTGAAACCCTCGCAACCCCACTCTCACTTGTTCCTCCTGTTGTTGCAACTTATAACATGCAGAAAGAAGATCCAAGAGTAGAAAGAAAAAGGGAAAGAAAATGGAAAGAAATCAGAAGAAGGATCATCTTCTTCACAAACTAATCCACAAAAGTATTTCAGTATATTTCAGTAGACAGAGAAAGAGAGAGAGTTTTAGGGTTTAAGGAATCAACAGCATTGCAAAGAGAGAGAGAGAGAGAGAGAGAGAGGGTTTTAGAGTTTTAGGAATCGATAGGGTTGCACAGAGAGAAAGGGTTACAGGGTTTTAGGTTTTGGGTTTTAAGAATCGACTATATTAGAGAGAGAGAGAGAGAGAGAGGATTTTAGGTTTAGGGTTTTAGGGTTAGGGTTTTAGGAATCGACTGGGTTGCACAGAGAGAGAGAGAGAGAGAGAGGGAGAGGAGTCTGACTTTCTGCGTTGCAACAGTCTATCTGCGACACTATCACAATTGGGGGACTTACGATGCGTGTGAGCGAGCGTGTGTGTTTTATGAGTACCTGCTGCAGCAAACTCTTGCTATTTTTTATTTGTTTTGTTTTGTTTTTTGCTTTCTTAGACCTTGAAGGGAAGCTTCTTTGGATTGCCGCCTGCAGAGGAAATTGAAGCTTTCACCCCTGCAAATGGTGAAGAAGAAAGCCTGCGTTGTTGCTGCTCCGTTGATGTTACTACTTCAGCAGCGGCGGCGGAGGAGGCGGCAGTAGCATTATTACCTCCGGCAACGCTATTTCGTCTTCTTCTGTCGTTTTTGTTATTGCTCCCTGTGGTGGTCGGATGAGGAGGAGAAGCTGATGATGATCGGTTTTGTAAATAGAATTCTTCAATACCATGATCAGCATCAAATCGATTGTCAACATTCTCAGCACCGCCAAGAGGTGAATGGATTGTTGTTGTGACGGCTTCCGATGATTTCTCTCGCAACTGCTTCGTCTTCTGATCCTCAGATGGAAGCTGCTTTTGTGTGGCATCACTGCTGACAGTTTTGGGTACATAGTTGTTGTCGTTAACAGCAACTCCTTGTGCGCGCTCCAGCCAATTCAACACATAGCCTGGCTTGTCCAGCCGCTTGTCATCGGTGGCCTGTAGAGCTCTTGCAGTAGAACCCTTATTATTCTGTTCAAGACCATATCTCAATCGGCGAAGAGCCTGCGCATATTCTCTTGTCCTCTCTCTCTTGATAGCCGCTACCTGTTTCAATTGCGCACTAGCTTCACAATCCGCAAGACTACGCGTATCGGCATCCCATTCTCCGTTCATGTTCTTCTGATCTGTACCTGCTGGAGTTGGCTGGGAAATCATGTGTTGGGTGCTTGAGAATTGGGTTTGTCCCAGCTCTTTCTCTAACATCCTGATCGGGTCGCTGATCCCCTCAGACCACATCTCTTCCGGCGATGAGCTGCTGCGGGATCTATATACACGAAAAGCTGCTTGGATCGTGGTGGCAGCGGCTATGCTCATCTCTTCTTCTTTCTGCTGCGATGCACCACTCACATCGCTTAGAGCTCCTCCTCCTCCTCCAGATGTGGTTCGTGACGAAAGCTTCGTTCGCACAGGTCCTGATCTGTACACATGTTTGAATGCTCCCTTGGTCAATGCACTCCCGACGGCAGATGCAGAGACAGAACCTGGCGGCGTCGGCGGTGACGATCTTTGTAGTGCGGCGCACCCAAGAGGAGGATTTGATAGTGGAGGAGTCAGCGGTACAAGTTCGACCTCCGGGACGTCCGCTTTCAAGCTGCATGACTGCTGCGGCGGCTGCTTCTCTTCTTCTCTCTGTCTTGCATCATCAGAAGACTTGAGATCCTCGCAAGAGGAAGACGACCCAATGCTTAGATCTCCAATGTGATGATCATCATTGTGGCTGCTGCCATCGACCACCGGTTCATTCTCTTCCTTCCCATTCTCTTCATTCACTTCCACTGCCGGCAGTTTGGTACCAGATGCAACATACTGCTTCAACTGCTTCTTCCATACCGTCCAAGAGACTTTCTTCCTCATCCTGCCGCCACTGCTTGCTACTGCTGCTCCTCCTCCTCCTCCGGCTCCTTCACACTGCTACTTGCTCAGGATTCCCACACTTTGCAGAGGAAAGAAGAATGGATCCCCAAAAACATCACCCACCCAAAGCCACCACAACAACAACACAAATACAAATTCAGATAAGTAAAACCAAAGCTTCTTTGCTTGCACCTCCTTTTGCTGCAACAGCAACAACAACAACAACAACAAGGACCAAGATCTTTCTCACAAAATCTCTCCGCAAAGATGAATGACGAGTACTTAGGTGTAGAAGGAACAAGAAAAGTTCAACCAAAAACAAAATAGTGAAAAAACAAAAAAAAACCAAAGAAATCAACACAAAAAAAATTTTTTTTTTTAGCAAATCTCAAAAATCCTAAACTCTCTTATATACCACCAAAAAAACAGACAAGACACCCAAAATTAAATTGAAAAGACAATCATGTACATCACAACAAAATCCCAATTAACTGAAATTAAAAGGATTAGTAAAAAAGATTAGTGACTAATGTGAATGTACTAAGTCCTAACTCCTGGGGATCCCCACTGGGCACTACAAGGTACTTACTTACTTTGTTAATCACCCGATTTCATCACTGGATTCGCGGGATCTCTTCTTGTTCTTCTTCCTCTTCCAAATTGAGCACGGAATGTGCTTAAAATTAAGCTCATAAGTGAGGGATTAGTGGTGGATTAGTGCTTGTGCAAATTTTTTTTATAAAAAAAAACACATTAAAACCAAAAATAAATAAATAAATTGTCACAACATGTGTATGAAACCATAACCCCAAATAACCAAAAATTTGGTCACAAAAATAAAATTGAGTAGAGAAAAAATACGTCGCATTGGAAGATGGGCAAAAACTGAATTGTCATCAACTGCAATGAGTTCGAGAGAGCTCGACACAAGAGAATGAAATGAGACGGGTACGAAGGTTGTACCCCCTTATTTAAAGACTTTTTCCCAAGAACAGCTCAACATCCAACCCCCAATATCCCCTCACCCCACCCCACCCCACCCCACCGGACCGGTCCACCATCCGAAAGGAGTAAAACTATTTACACAACTTATGACCGAGTAGAAAAATCTCGACATTGAAACATTGTGAAAGTCGATTTATTTATTTATTTATTTTCACATGGGAAAAACACCGTTCTGAATATTCCAAATGCTAGAGATTACATTCGGAAAAGCCAAAGCCGATGTTTTATACAACACCCACTTCTTTGTAATGGTAGGGACACCTAACATTACGCTTTTAAAAAAATTCCGGTCGTCACACTTTCGAGTAGTAATAGTAGCTTTTAGATCAACCGGTTTTTTTGATTGAAATGGAGGAAAAAAAAAAAGGAGAAAAAAACAAGGACTTCGCACTCACAAATGAATTCAACATTTTTCACAAGACACTTTTGTTCGTTCTCGATCTCGAGAGAGAGAACATGTCCAAAGACGGACATCTGAAACTTGCACGACCTTTTCTTCAATTAAAAAAGGGCTTCATGGGCTCCATCCATCCATGTAACTTTGCAACAATGTTTGTTCTTTAATTAGGTCATCCATCCTTAGGACTACTTTCATTATGTTCATCCCCTTTTAAGAAAGTAAAGTGCCTTTTGAGGGACCATGATCTTCACGTAAATAATATTTTGAGGGTCCCATGGCACACTCCAAAAAAAAAAAGAAAAAAAGGAAAAAAAAGAAGAGTTGTTCAACAATAGTTAGCTAAAATGGAAAAAAAATTCTGAGTGGAAGATAATTTCTTCCTATATAAATAAATTAATTAATTAATTAATTAAAATTAAAAAAAACTATGAACCCTATATATGCATATTGTTCAAAATAATCTTTTAAATTAAATCCTTTGGGAAAAGGGTGTTTAATTGTTCATCATCAAGTTTATTCTTACCATAGATTTATTAGCATTGTTGAGGAATTTTGCCAAAAAAATCATTATAATAATAAGAGGGGAATTTTATTAATTAGGCATAGATCTTAAGAAAAAATTGTACTTTTACTTCAAATACATGCAAAACCTAATTAAATGTGTTTCTAAGCAAAATTATAGAAGGAAAAATATTTAATGTTTATTAAAAAAATAAAAATAAAAGTAAATATATTGCAATGAATGTCAACAATTGTTTCTTTCATTGACAAATTTTGTCTTTAAAAAAAAAACCCCAAAAAGTGGGAATTTTTTGGAACCAAAAATTCAACCAAAAATTCTCCTTTTTTGGGGAAAATTTTGCAAATTTTTTTTATGTCACCAAATTGGTATTTTAAAAATATATTTAAAAAATTTTGTATTAATTTTTTAAAAAACCCTGAATGTCAAGTCTTGCAATGTTAATTTGAAAATCACAATACAAGACATGAAAACCTTCATTTGATGGTTAGAAAAAATATTGACAAAATGCCAACTAAATTTGATTGAAGTGCTTTGCACTCAATAAAACTATTGTTTTCTT
>Ga0116229_10007287_pt1 | contig 17566 bp, 16 predicted proteins | sample S1TSphgellanicum_3_FD_87313 | JGI IMG/M metagenome (GOLD analysis project Ga0116229, IMG submission 87313) | Host-associated microbial communities from peat moss isolated from Minnesota, USA - S1T2_Fc - Sphagnum magellanicum MG | ecosystem: Host-associated > Plants > Peat moss > Unclassified... | reverse complement strand
CTATGGGGCACCGATCTTTCCGCCCTTGGGCGACGAGGGGCGCGCGATGCTGCAGATCGTGCACGATGTCGCGCCTGGCGCCAGCCTTGCCTTTTACACAGCAGACGACTCCGAGGCGGACTTTGCATCGGGCATCGGCGCGCTCCAGACTGCGGGTGCCACGGTCATTGCCGATGACGTGGGGTACTTCGATGAGCCGTTCTATCAGGATGGAATCCTCGCGCAAGCCATCGACTCGGTAGAAGCCAAGGGCGTCGCGTATTTTTCGGCAGCCGGCAACGACGGCAATGCGTCCTACGAGAACACGGCGCCGAATTTCAGCACGCTGGCGACGAGCGGCGCCAACAGCGGTGAGTACCTGTTGAATTTCGCGCCGTCTCCCGCCATCGCGACGTCGCTGCCCATCACTCTCGATGCCATGGCTCCCGGCGAATTCACGGCCATCGTGGTCGAGTGGGATCAGCCTTTTGTCACCGGTGCGCCCGACAGCGGTGGGGCGACGAGTCGCATCGACGTGTGCGTCACGGGAGCGACCAGTGATTACACCATCCTGGATGCGGACAACAATCCGGTTACCTGCACGGGCCCGAATGCGGCCGGCGTCGATCCGGTGCAAATTTTAATTATCGCAAATCCCGCCAACGCCACATCCAGCACACCGATGGAGATACTGAATCTCGTTGTGGGGTTGGCGGACGGGAGTGCGGCGCCGGGTCGCGTCAAAGTGGTGGTCGAAACCGACGGTCAGTCCGATCCGCCGATCACGCAATACGCCACCAATAGTGCCACGCTGCAAGGCCATCCGGGCGCGGCGGGCGCTGCCGCCGTTGGCGCCGCGTTTTACTTCGAGACGCCGGCCTGCGGCACGAGTCCCGCCATGCTCGAGAGCTATTCGTCGGAAGGCGGCGATCCCATTCTGTTCGACGTGAATGGAGTTCGGCTCACCACGCCGGTCGTGCGACAGAAACCCGATTTCGTCGGGCCCGATGGCGGCAACGATACCTTCCTCGGTTTTACGCTCGCATCGGGCGGGGTGACCGGTGCGAACGGCGAACTATCGACGACCACTACTCAGTGCCAAAACAATCCCAGCTATCCGAATTTTTTCGGCACCTCGGCGGCGACTCCCCATGTAGCGGGCATCGCGGCGCTGATGCTGCAGGCGAATTCCGCTGTGGCACCGGCCGCGATTTACAGCGCTTTACGGACGAGTGCGCTATCGATGGGGGGATCCACGGGATACAACGTCAACTCGGGATTCGGTTTCGTCCAGGCGGATGCCGCGTTGGCGCTGATACCGCCGGGCGCGCCCACCTTGTCACTCGCCGCGTCCTCGGTGACCGCCGGCAGTTCGACGACGATAACTTGGTCATCGGTGAACTCTACGAATTGCACGGCTTCGGGAAGTTGGTCAGGAGCCTTGGCCACCAGCGGATCCCAAACCGTGACGCCGTCGACCGCGGGCACCGCAACCTACACCCTGACCTGTCTCAATGCAGCAGGGACCTCGCCTGCGGCCAGCGCGAGCTTGAGCGTCGCGGCGGCTCCGGCCAGCAGCGGTGGCGGAGGTGACCTCGATGCGGACGTCTTGCTGGGCCTCGCCGGCGTGACTCTGGTCAATGCCCTGCGCGGCCGCAGCACCGGGGGGCGCTCAGCCTGAGATCGATCAGCCCGAGGAACAACTCGAGTCGGCATGCACCGACAGTGTCGATGCACTGCCCACGCCGACATTGTCGCCGTGCCCGCACTTGCGGAAGTTGGCGTCAGTATTGACCGCGGTCCACGACACGTTGGCGTGACCCGAGGCATCCGGCGACACCGAGACGGGAACGGACGTAAATCCCGTGATGCGTGCGTTCGATAGCACCACGGAACTGGGCCGCGTGCTGGTGTCGTACACGGTGACGACGAGATCTTCAGTGCCGTCGTTGGTCACGTTGAACTCGACCTCTTCTCCGCTCCACGCGGCCGTGCCAATCAGCAGCAGCGGAGCGGCGATCAGCGTCACGGACCGGCTACTATTGCAGTACATTCCCAAGTCCTCCGGTTCGAGTCGAAACGACTCGCCTTCGATTGCGGTTTCAGCTTACGCAGGCCGGGCGTGCTGGAGCAGCGGCGCGACGCTACAGCCAGGGTGGGAGGGCACCTACGCGGACGGGGGCGGTCGCCGCTATTGGCCGACTCCCGCGCTGGCTTGCGCCAGCACCGTGGAACAATCCTTGTCTTTAGCAAGACCGGGATCGACGAACGCGAGTGCCGCCGCCGCCGGCGTCAGGACAGCTCCGAGAGCGACCGCTTCACCCACCTGTTCCGCGAGTTTGCCGGCTTTAAGTCCGACGCCGGGACTCTCGAGCGTACCGTGAATTGAGATGGGCGATCGCAAACGCACGAACGTGACGTTCTTGGGATCACCCTGCAACGCAAGATCGATGCTCTCGTCCCGCAAGTTGATGTGGCCCCGCCCCGTGATGAGCACGTTGCTCGTGTCGACGTAGACTGTCGTGGTGTTGAGCGAACCGTCGTGGTCCTTGAGGTCGACTATGCCGCAACGGATATCCGCTTCGCCGTCTTGTTTCGTCAGTAACAAACCCAAGCCCTTCAATACGTTTATACCGGTCAATTGGGCGAATGCCTCTCGAATCCGACCGTGCGGAATGACGACGCTCACCGTGCCATCCGACGCCGATGCGAACTTGTGCAAGGAACTCCCCGCGCCATGAAATTGAAACCGGCCTTGAAGCACGCCCTGCAGCGGTGGCGAGGTCATCGTGGCCGATTTGAATTGCCCAAGATCGATCTTCTCGATACGCATGTCGATGGTCGTCACGGGCACGTCTTTGCGCGCATCGATCTGCACGCTTCCCGAAAATTGCCCGACGTCCAGGGCGAACGACAACGGGTCCATGGTCAATAGTCCGTTGTCGAGCACCAAGTGGAATCCCACCGCCTTCATGGGCACTTTGGGCGCAGTGACTGCGGCCGAACGGTAAGTGATGTCGGCATTCATGCCGCGTACGCGGTCGACTTGCAGGTCGGCGTCGGGCAGCAGTAGTCCGCCCTTGGTCGGAGGAGCGCCAGCGGGCGGTGACGACGGCGACGGTGCGGGGTGGGGTGCCTTCGGAGCCTTCGCCGCAAGTGAATCAGCCTGCGGTGGTTGCTCGCCGAGGGTCGGCGCCAAGTCCGCGATATTCAATTGTTTCGAAAAGAGCGTCGCGGTGAGGCTGGGTATCTTACCCGCCGTGTCGACGTGCCCCTGCCCCGAGATGTCGCTCGAACCTAAGTGTCCCTGTAGCTCGTTGATCTCGATCACACTGCCGTCGACCTGAACGGTGGCCGCGAGCCGGTACTTGGGAGTGTTCGGCAGCGCGAGCCCCGTCAAATAAAATACGTCGGCAAGATCGTTGCCGCTGACCACGAATTTGACCTCGAGTGAGCCGAAGTCGAAGGGTTTTGAGAACTTGATGTGCGAGTCCAACGTGATGTCGGCGGCGGTCAATCGGGTGGAGACGGAATAAGGCTTGTCGGGCTCCAGATCAATCAGCGGACCGCCATTTGCCTCCAATCCAAATGGCTTCCCGTTGAGCGTTCCGGTGCACCGAACCTGGAATGCAGCTGAATCATTCTTGCCGGCTTGATCTGCGGCGACCAAGGAGCCGCTGAAGGTCAGCTTGCGGATCTGATCGACGACGTGCAACTTTCCGCGTTCCACGATCAAGCGGCGAATCGTCGGTAGTTTGGCCGGTTGCGCAGCAGGCTTCGGTGCGCCGACCTTGTCGCCCAATTCCCAGCTGGCCCTGCCACCGGCATCACGCTCGAGGTTGATGATGGGCTCGACGAGATCGATCTCCGGTATGACCAATTGACCACGCAGCAGACGCGCGAGGCTCACTCTGATGCTGATGCGCCGCGCCCCGAACATGAGTGGTCGGTCGGCCCACGACGGATTCTTCAAGCTGATCTGGTTGACTTCGACGCTGGGATTCCAAGACCATAGGTGCACGCGCAGGTCACCGTCGATCGTCGTTTGACGCCCCGTTTTGGCCGTAATTTCCTTTGCCAAAGCGGGTCGCAAGATATTCCAATCGAAAAAAGCGAGCGCGAGCACGAGCGCTGCGGCCACACCGATGAGAATGATGCCGGCCCATTTCGTCTTGGGCCTTGATCGAAAAAAGTCATGCATGGGGAAGTGTCGTCGCAAAATGAAGGACCCGGCTGTAGGACTTCTGCGCGACGACCTGTAAGGTATCACCAACCTCCTACACAGGGCCTGCGCTCTATCTCATGCAAATCGAATCAAATTCTCGAGCAAGCAATAAGACGGGTTGGGCCAGCTTTGCGGCGCTCGGCGTGGTGTTTGGTGATCTCGGTACCAGTCCGCTCTATACCCTGCAAACGGTGGTGCAAGCGATGGGAGGGCATTTCACGCCCGAGAGCGCCCTCGGCGTCTTGTCCTCGATCATATGGACGCTGATCATCACGGTGTCCGTCAAGTATTGCGTGTTCGTCATGCGTGCGGACAATCGCGGGGAGGGCGGCATCCTCGCGCTGATGTCGTTGGTCGGGGCCAATGGCTTTAAGCCGGGTTTCAAAGCGCTCACCTGCATGGGCCTGCTCGGCGCGGCTTTGATTTACGGAGACGGCGTGATCACGCCGGCCATCTCGGTCTTGAGCGCCCTAGAGGGGCTGAATTTGGTGACCGCTTCGTTCACGCCCTTCGTGATGCCCATCGCGGTGGCCATTCTGGTCGGCATTTTTGCCGCGCAGCGTTTCGGCACCGAAAAAATCGGACGGGCATTCGGTCCGATCATGCTCGCGTGGTTCGTGACCATATCCCTGCTGGGGGTCGCGGCCATCCTGCGCCACCCGGCAGTGATCGTGGCCGTCGATCCAACGTATGCGTTCAAGTTCCTGCGCCATTCGGGCGCCGTCGGTGTGCTGGTCCTGGGCGGCGTGTTTCTCTGCATCACGGGCGGGGAGGCGTTGTATGCGGACATGGGGCACTTCGGCAAGGCACCGATCCGCCATGCCTGGTACGTGGTCGTGCTGCCGGCGCTGGTGTTGAGTTACGCCGGCCAGACTGCATTCATCATGGAAAAGGGCGCGGTGACCGGCAATCCGTTTTTCCAAATCGCCCCGACCTGGTCGCTGTACCCGCTGGTCGCGCTCGCGACCTTGGCCACCATCATAGCCAGCCAGGCCATCATCACGGGATCGTTTTCGATGACGCGGCAGGCCATGCAGCTTGGATGGTTGCCCGGAGTCTCCATCCGGCAAACGTCCGATCGGGTCTACGGCCAGATCTATGTCCCGGTGGTCAATTGGCTGTTGATGTTAGCCACGATCGCCACCACGATTGCGTTCGGCAGTTCCGATCGGCTCGCCGGCGCATATGGTACGGCGGTGGCGACGACCATGCTGCTCACCACGATGCTGTTGTACAGAGCCATGCGCGATATCTGGAAATGGCCGCTGCCGGCGGCTGTCGCCGTGGCAAGTTTTTTTCTTGTCGTGGACACCGCGTTCTTCGTCGCCAATCTGTGGAAGGTTGCCGATGGCGGCTGGCTCCCGTTGAGTTTCGCCGCGGTGCTGTTCACGATCATGGTGACTTGGCGCACCGGCGTCGATGCGGTGCGGGCCTCGCTGCTGCAAAGTCCCGAGTCGGCGGAGCAATTCCTGGCGGAACTGAAGTCCGGTGCCATACCTCGGGTGGCGGGCACGACGATTTTCCTGACGCGCAGCACCCAGAAAGTGTCGCGCCTCATCATGGACCACGCACATTTCGTCGGCGCGCTGCCGCGTCATGCGATCGCGCTCAGCATCGTGTTCGAGAACGTGCCGCGCATCGAGGGGCCCAACTGCTCATTGGTCGAGACCGTGGGTGAAGGACTGTGGCATGTGATAGCTCGATTCGGATTCTTCGAAATCCCCGATCTTCGACTGGCGCTGCGTCACGCCGAGGGACTTGATCCTGCAGTCGACATCGACAATGCGATGTTCGTCGGCACACGCGATTTGGTGGTCCGCAAAGCGGTGGCGCCGTCACTTCGGGGCTGGCGCATGGCGCTGTTCGCGTTTCTGTACCGAAACTCCGTGAAGGTGGTCGACCGATTTAATCTCGCGCCGGAAAACGTGGTCGAGATCGCGCGGCAGATCGAGATCTAGGGAATCGTCTTCGACAAGAGGGGCGGCGTGGGGACCGCGATGCAACAGATCATGGAGCACCCCGACGAGTCCGGCCACCAAGAGCAGCACGGCACAGGCGCCGAACAGCAGCATGTCAACGATGTGCATGAACATGTCGACGCATTTTTGACGGAATGCGCTGTCGGCGGTGTAGGAAAAAGTCTGATATTCGCGTCAGACCGCCGTGGTGGCCGGCATTCCCAACGCCCTCGTCCAATAATCAAGGGCCGTGGCCCATGGCTTTGACGAGTCGATAGGTGAACTCGACACTCTCGTCGTAGGCCTCGACACCGACGCGCTCGTCCCGGCCATGCGCGCGATTCTCATCGACGTCCTGCCATACTCCACTCACGTCATAGCTCGGGATGCCTGCATTGCGGGTTTGGCGGTCGTCGCTGAACCCGGTCGCCATCGTGGGAATGACCGGCACGCCCGGCCACATGGAATGCACGAGAGTTGCGATCTTCTGCATGATGCGTGGCGTCGGCGGCGACTCCGGACTCACGATGGGCGGCGCATCAAGCGTGAGTCGGATGGTCGGATCGTCCAGGGTTGCCGCGAGCGCTGCCCGTACGTTGGCTTCGGTATCGCCGGGCATCATGCGGCATTGAATCGTTGCCTTGGCGCTTTGCGGAAGAGCGTTCTCCGCGTGTCCTCCGGAGATCAGCGTCGGGACACACGTCGTACGAAGCAGGGCGTTGAGCCTCACATTGGCGCTCAGGCGCGCGGCCGCGGCCGGGTCGGGCGGCATCTGCGCCACGGCCTTCATGTCCGCACTGTTCGGGCCAGGATCGACCACCGCCAATTTCTCGAAGCTCGCGCGCGTGGTTTCCGTGACCATCACCGGAAACTTGAATGCTTCCAGTCGCGCGAGCCCGGCGCCGAGATGGTATATGGCATTGTCGGGTCCCGGAAGCGAGCCGTGGCCACCCGGGCTCGTGGTCTCGATCGTGTAGGTCACGTAGGTCTTCTCGCTGGTACCCACCTCAAAATAAAAGGGCACCCCATTTTTGAGGTTGCCGCCGCCCCCATCCAGATTGATCGCGAGTTCCGCATCGATCAGGTCGGGGTGGCTCTTGAGCAGAAAGGCGGGGCCGTTGGAGTCGCCACCCGCCTCCTCGTCGGCCGTGAACGCCACGATGATGTCGCGGTCCGGCACGAAGTGTTCGCGCTTCAAGCGAATCAACGATTCCACGAGGGCCGCATCCCCGTCCTTCATGTCGATGGTACCGCGGCCATAGAACCATCCGTCCTTCTCGGTGAGCAAAAACGGGTCGACCGACCAATCCTTAGCGTAAGCCTCGACGACATCGAGGTGCCCCATGAACAGCACGGGTCTGCCATGATTCTTGCCGCGATACCGAACGATCACATTGGCCTTCGTCGGGTGTTCTTCCGGCGCAATCAAGGTGACGTCGGCCGTCGGAAACCCGGCCTTCAGTAACCATCCCTGAATTGCTTGCGCTGCGCCCGTCGAGCCGTGCTCATGCGTGGTATTGATCTCGACCAACGTCTTGAACACATCCCGCCCCAGTTGCAGGTCGGCGGGCGGCGGCACGGGTGTAGCGGCCAGCGCGGGTGCGAGCGCCAGCAGCCCCAGTAGCGAAGCGGCGAGCAGCGAACCGGGGATGGAGGTCATGAAACATCCTGAATTTGCCGCAGCGGCGGTGTGCTGCCAGCATAACGGAACGCGGCGCAAATCCAAATTGGAGCAAGATTCAGATGAATAGCGGCAGGCTCGAGGCTTTTAGCGATGGCGTCATCGCCATCATCATCACCATCATGGTGCTCGAACTGAAGGTGCCTCAGGGGGCCGACATCGATGCGCTGCTGCCGCTGCGGCCGGTGGTTTTGAGCTACGTGCTGAGCTTTGCCTACGTGGGCATCTATTGGAACAATCATCATCACTTGTTTCATGTCTGCGAGGAAGTGACCGGTCCCATCCTATGGGCCAATCTTCACCTGCTGTTCTGGCTGTCGCTGTTTCCGTTCACGACGGCTTGGGCAGGCGAGAATCACGGCGCGTCTTACCCGACGGCGCTTTACGGAGTGGTGCTGCTGATGGCGGCGCTCGCTTTCTGGATGCTCCAGACGTTGATCATCCGGGCTCAGGGGGCCGGATCCTTGCTCAAACGGGCAGTGGGAAACGATTGGAAGGGCAAGCTCTCACCGGTTCTCTATGCGCTTGGCATCGGCACGGCGTTTTGGTCGCCCAGCATCGCGCAAGGAGTGTATCTCGTGGTCGCGGTCCTCTGGTTCGTACCGGATAAGCGAATAGAGCGCACGCTTCGGCACAGCGCGACGTGACGGCTTGCCGCGCTGCGCCCCGGAAATCAGCGGGCCTTGGGACGGTGGTCGACCTGCGTGATGAGACAGGCACTGCGGTTGCCGGTCGTGTAAATCCACAACCAGCTCAACGCCACGGCGAGCCGGTTGCGTAGACCGATCAAAAAGTAGATATGCGCCAGGCCCCAGATCCACCATGCGAGCCATCCGCGAATCTTGATCCAGCCGAAGTCGATGACGGCCGAGCGTTTGCCGATGGTGGCGAGGTTGCCGGAGTGCTGGTAGTGAAAGGGGCGGGGCTCGACGTCGCCACGAAGCCGGCGCTTGATGGTACTTGCCGTATGCAGTCCCTGTTGTTTGGCCGCGGGCGCGATGCCCGGAACGGGCTTGCCATTCCAGGCGTTGACCGTCGCGGTATCGCCGATCACGAATATCTCGGGATGTCCGGGCACACTCAGGTCGGATTCGACGCGCACGCGTCCCGCGCTGTCGCCGGTCAGATTGAGCCAGCTGGCTGCGGGCGAGGCGCGCACGCCGGCGGCCCAAAGCACGACGTCGGCAGCGACGGGTCGTCCACCCACCATGACGCCGGTAGCATTGCAGTCGCTGACGGGGGATCCCAATTGAATTTCGACGCCCAATGCCTCGAGGGCCGCATGCGCGTAGGCGGACAGGTCCGGCGTGAAGCTGGGCAGTATGCGAGGGCCGGCCTCGATCAACAGCACGCGGGCGGTCTTGGTATCGACGTGTCGAAAATCCTCACGCAGGTTTTGATGGGTGAGTTCCGCAATGGCGCCGGCGAGCTCGACGCCGGTAGGGCCGCCGCCGACGATCACGAAGGTGAGGAGGGCCGCGCGGCGCTCTGGATCCGTCTCGCGCTCGGCGCGCTCCAGCGACAACAAGATTCGGCGCCGGATCGACGTCGCATCCTCCAGAGTCTTGAGCCCCGGAGCATAGGGCTCCCATTCGTCGTGACCGAAGTAGGCATGACGCGCACCGGTCGCGAGCACCAGCGTATCGAAGGGCACGTCGGCGCCGTCTTCCAATAACACCTTGCGGCCGTCGATATCCACTCCGGTGACGACGCCGAGCAGCGTCGTCACCTCTTTGCGCTTTCGCACCAGGTGGCGCACCGGCCATGCAATCTCCGACGTGGCCAGCGTTGCCGTACCCACTTGATACAACAGGGGCTGGAACAGATGATGATTACGTTGATCTATGATCGTAATGCGAACGCCGGCGCCGGATAGACCATGAGCGACCGCCAGGCCGCCGAACCCCGCGCCGACGATCACCACGTGATGCGGCTCTGAATCGCTCTTCAAGTACCAAGGCTCCCTGTCACTGACCGCGGCGCGGTGAATCTTTCCACAGCATAGCCTGAGGCGAAGCAGGCATCGAGTCTTCCGCGCCAGAGGCGGGGATGGGCGGCAGGAAAGCCGCAATTACGCCCATCAAAGGCAAAAAGGCACACAGGTGGTAGACGAACTCGATGCCGTGGCGGTCGGCGACGCCGCCGAGAACGGCCGCGCCGATTCCCCCCATGCCGAACGCAAATCCGAAAAACAGCCCGGACACCGCCCCAACTTTACCGGGCAGCAGCTCCTGCGCGAAAACGAGAATGGCCGAGAAAGCGGATGACAGTATCAGCCCGATGATGAAGCTCAATAGTGCGGTCCAGGTCAAATCGGCATAGGGCAGCGCCATCGTGAATGGCGTAACACCGAGAATGGAGAACCAAATGACTCGTTTGCGGCCGATGCGGTCACCGATCGGTCCGCCCGCCAAGGTGCCGACGGCAATGGCCAATAAGAAAACGAACAGGTAGAGCTGCGCCGATTGAACCGAGAGATGAAATTTCCTGATGAGGTAGAAGCTGTAATAACTCGTGATGCTGGCCAGATAAAAATACTTCGAAAAAATCAGAGCCAGCAGGATGGCCACCGACCACGCAACGCGCCGTTTCGACAGGGAGACGGCCGCAATCCGCGTCCTGGCGCGCACCGGCGCGCCCATATGCTGCCGCTTGAACCAGTTACCCACGTTCCACAGCACGCCGATCGCCAGTAGGGCGGCGAGTGCAAACCAGGCAAGGCTTTCGCGTCCTTGCGGAATGATGATCAAGGCGGCCAGGAGCGGACCCATGGCGCTGCCCGCGTTGCCGCCCACCTGAAATATTGATTGTGCAAGACCGTGCCGCCCGCCCGACGCCAGGCGGGCTATCCGCGATGATTCCGGATGGAAGATCGATGAACCGGTGCCGATCAGCGCGGCCGCCGCCAGCACGGTCGCGTAGTTGGGCGCCAGTGCCAACGTCACGATGCCGATGAGCGTAAAACTCATGCCGATGCTCAACGAATAGGGTTTCGGGTGCTTGTCGGTGTAGATGCCGACGACGGGTTGCAATATGGACGCACACATCTGGTATGTCAGCGTGATCGCGCCGATTTGAACGAAACTCAAGCTGAACGCGCTCTTCAACAGAGGGTAGATCGCGACGATCAGCGACTGGATCAGGTCGTTGAGGAAGTGCGAGATACTGATCGCACCCAGAACGTTGAAGCGAGTCGCTTGCGCCTCGGTGGCCTGCGCGGAATGAGCGGTCGTGGTATTTGCCATATCGTCCATGCAAGAGACGGCGTGCCGGTGCCCCGCCAGCATATACCCTACTAGCTAGTTCGACGCCTGTCCTGCGAGAATGCGCAGATGAAAAGATTCGAGCCCTATGTATTCTTGCGTGAGCTATTATCGCGCTGGGACGTGTTGGCCTTCATCGTCGTCATGGGCCTCATCGCGTTCTTGGGCGAGACCGCGCGCGGCTTGTTCTTGCCGCTGGCCCAGTTGAATGCCACGCCGTTGTCGCTGGATCCGGTGCACCTGCCGGAATACGCCGCGCGCACGACTTTTCGAATGCTTGCTGCGCTTGCGATTTCGCTCGTCTTCACGTTGACCTATGCGACGTGGGCGGCCAAGAGCGAGCGCGCCGGCAAACTATTGGTGCCCATCCTAGACATTCTGCAATCCGTGCCGATTCTCGGATTCATCTCGATCACCACGGTGTTCTTTCTGTCCCTCGCGCCCGGGAGGGTACTGGGCGCTGAATTCGTAGCCATATTCGCGATATTCACCAGTCAAGCCTGGAACATGGCATTTAGCTTCTACCAATCCTTGCGCACCGTGCCCATCGAATTGACCGAGGCAGCCGAATCGTTCCGGCTGTCGCCATGGATGCGATTCTGGCAGCTGGAGTTGCCGTTCGGCATGCCCGCATTGGTCTGGAACATGATGTTGTCCATGTCCGGCGGATGGTTTTTCGTCGTGGCGTCCGAGTCGTTCACCGTGGGACATTCCACGGTCGCGCTGCCGGGAGTCGGGTCGTACATCGCGTTGGCCATCGACCAGAAGAATCTCGGCGCCATCGGCTGGGCGATCGCGACCATGCTGATCGTGATTTTGATCTACGACCAGGTGTTGTTCCGTCCGCTCGTCGCGTGGGTGGACCGGTTTCGCGTTGAACAAGAGCCCGGCGCGCGCGTGCCGAGTTCTTGGGCATTGACGATGATGCGCCGCTCGCGCCTGATTCTCGCCGCGACGGTGGCGTTTAATTCGGCGGTGCTCTGGACGAGCCGCGCCATCAAGCGCAGCGACGCGGCGCCACGCCAGATCGATCTGCGGCCGAAACGACGCTCGGATTTGGTTTGGGTGCTGTTGTTGGCAGCCGCCGTCATCTTGGGCCTGTGGCATATCTTCGCGGTATTGATCGCGAACACGACGGCGAGCGAGGCTCTGCACGTTTGCGTCCTCGCCGTGTTCACGATGTTGCGGGTGTTCATCTTGATCGCGCTGGCCAGCCTGGTCTGGGTTCCGATCGGGGTGTGGGTGGGCATGCGTCCGCGCGCCGCGCAAATCGTGCAGCCGATTGCTCAATTCATGGCGGCGTTCCCGACCAATTTGCTGTTTCCGCTGGCGGTATATGGGATCGTCGTCTGGAAGCTCAACCCCGACATTTTCTTGAGTCCCCTGATGATCCTCGGCACGCAGTGGTACATCTTGTTTAACGTGATCGCGGGCGCCTCCACGATACCGACCGAAATGCGCTATGCCGCCGAAAATTTTGGCGTCAGGGGGTGGCTGTGGTGGCGCAAAGTGGCTCTTCCAGCGGTGCTGCCCTTCTATGTGACCGGTGCGATCACGGCATCGGGAGGCTCGTGGAACGCCGCGCAGGTCGCGGAATTGGAAAGCTGGGGAAGCACGGAAGTCAGGGCGCGTGGTTTGGGGTCATACATTGCCGACGCCGCCGCCGCCGGGAACTTTCACCAGATCGTGCTCGGCGTCGGCGTGATGAGTTTGTTCGTCGTCGTCATCAACCGCGTCTTCTGGCGGCCTTTGTATTATTACGCCGAACGCAAGTATCGGCTCACCTGACGGATTCACGGCATGAATAACGCTCCGCTCCTCCAATGTACCGACGTTCGCAAGGCGTTCTCGAAACCGGACGGCGCGGAGTTATTGGTGCTCGAGGGGATGAATTTGGAACTGCGCGAGGGCCAGATCGTCGGGCTCTTGGGCCGCTCCGGGTCGGGTAAGTCGACGCTGCTGCGGCTGATCGCGGGCCTCGCCGAACCGTCTTCCGGGCAATTGAATTATCTGGGGCAGCCGATTGCCGGCCCGGCCGCGGGCATTGCGATGGTGTTCCAGAGCTTCGCGCTGTTTCCATGGCTCAGCGTGTTCGAGAACGTCGCGCTCGGCTTGGAGGCGCAGCGCATGCCGCGCGCCGAGATCCGCAAACGCTCGTTGGCCGCCATCGATCTGATCGGTTTGGACGGCTTCGAATCCGCATACCCGCGCGAGTTGTCCGGCGGCATGCGCCAGCGGGTCGGTTTCGCGCGGGCCTTGGTGGTGCATCCGAACATCCTGCTCATGGACGAACCGTTTTCGGCGCTCGACGTCTTGACGGCGGAGACATTGCGCACGGATTTCCTGGACTTGTGGGGTGAGGGGCGGATGCCCATCAAGGGTGTCATTCTGGTCACTCATAACATCGAGGAAGCCGTGCTGATGTGCGATCGCATCCTGGTTTTCGGGAGCAATCCGGGCAGAATCTTGAGCGAAATCAAAGTTTCGCTGCCGCAACCGCGTAATCGCCTCGATCCCACCTTCCGCGAATTGGTGGAGCGTATCTACGTCGAGATGACGACTCGCCCCAAGGGGGGGGCGGTGGGCAACCGTCAGGAGCGCTTTCCCGGCTTGGGGATCGGCAGCATCCTGCCACAAGTGGGAACGAATATTCTTTCCGGACTGATGGAGGCGGTGGCCGCACCGCCGTTCAATGGCACGGCCGATCTGCCGAAGATTGCCTCGGATTTGCAGATGGAAATCGACGAGCTGTTCCCCGTCGCGGAGACCCTGCAAATGCTGCGCTTTGCTGAACTCGAAGGCGGGGATCTGAAGCTGGCCGAGGACGGAATCGCGTTCGCGCACGCGGCCCTTGACGAGCGCAAGCGAATATTCATGCGACATCTGCTGTCGTACGTGCCGCTCGCGGCGCACATTCGACGCGTATTGGACGAGCGCACGTCCCATTCGGCGCGAAAAAGCCGCTTCATCGATGAATTGGAGGATTTCATGAGCGAGGAAGCGGCCGACCAGACCTTGCGCGCCGTGGTGCGTTGGGCCCGCTACGCGGAGGCATTTGCCTACGACGACGAGAATGCAATGTTCAGCTTGGAGAATCCGACCTAAAATGGCCGACATGAGCGACGCGCCATCCGCCTACCTGAATCTGTCCGTTCCGCCCGATGAAATGGTCAAGTACATCCAGGATCTGATGACCTTGCCGCACGGCGAGATCGCGGCGCGCTCTGCCATGACGCTGGCGCAGCGGCACTGGGGCGGCGACACACCCCTGGCGCGAGCCGCTTTGCTGCGGTGGGGTGCGCTGAACCTCGCGTTTCAGGACAAGCGGCTCGAAACTTGGACGGTGACGCGGGAGCATGACCGCATACAGGTGCCGGCTGCTTTGGTTGCCGCCGCCGGCGTGGCCCGGTTGCTCCTCGACAATGAACGTGCTGTATTCGACATCCCGGCCTTGCTCGACGCCACGCTCGAATTTCAGCCCGCCGCGGGTCAGGCGTAGGTCCCATGAACACGGGCGACGGCCAGGCGCCAGCACCGCGCTTCGGTATGCTGCGTACCATCGCGCTCTACAAGCTTTTGAAAGTATTGCTGTTGATAGCCGCGGCCTATGGTGAATTGCGGCTCCACGACGCGTCGCTATCCGCCAAGCTCATCACCTGGGTCCAGGCTCGGCCGTCCGGGATCGAACACGAAGTGGTGACCCGCGCGCTCGAGTGGTTCAGCGGTTTGAGTGAATCGCAAATTCATAAGGTACGCTTCGTGACGTTGACTTACGCGGTGATATTTGCCGTCGAGGGCGTCGGGCTTTGGATGCAAAAGCGGTGGGCAGAATGGCTGACCACCGTCATCACGGCTTCCCTGATACCGCTCGAGGTCTGGGAGTTTTGCAGCCGACCGAACCTGGGAAAGGCGGGCGTCGTGATCGCCAATGTGGCGATCGTCGCGTACTTGGTATGGCATGTGCGTTCAAAGTCGAAAAGCGTCTGACGGACTTTGTGAAATGATCTTCATCTCGACTTAATCTTCGCGATCGGGCGTATTCTTGCCTCCGCTCGTTATTACCCACAGCTGGAGATGCTATGACTAAGTCTGGAATCTTGATTACCTCTGCCTTGATGACTCTGGGCATCGCCGCTGGCGCGATGGCTGCCGACATGCCGAAGACCGCTGCGCCGATCTCTGCCGACGCGCCGGCCACCTCGGCCTCTACGACCGATGCGCCCAAGAAGGCGAAGAAGCACAAGAAGAAAAAGAAGGCTGCTCCTACGACCGCCCAGTAGTATTACCTGGAACGCCCCGACCGCTTGAGCCGCCGGGGCGTTTTTCCGTGCGCGTGGGGCAGAGCCTCGCTAGGTATACTGCGTTGCGTGGACTTCTCGAATAATTCATGAACGGCGTTGCGGCCCCGGCCCAAGCCGATATCGCGCACCTGATTCAGGTGGCGCTCACTCCCATCTTTCTCATTTCGGCGATCGGTGTGACGCTCAATGTGCTCACCAGCCGTCTCGCGCGCATCGTCGATCGCGCCCGGTCCATGGAGGACCGGTTGCTGCGACCCGACTATGTCAGCGATGGACGGGATCTGCACGCCTTGCTCGAAATCCTGGCTCGCCGTTCGAGATTGATCAATGCCGCAATCACGCTCATCACGCTATCTGCACTGTTCATCGCCTTGGTCGTGGTCATGCTGTTCGTGAACGCGTTCCTCCGCTGGGATCTATCGGCATTCATAGCGTGCCTATTCATCTTGTCGATGTTGGCGCTGGCCGCGGCGTTGTTGGCCTTTCTCATCGAGGTCCGCATCGCCACGACGACGCTGCGCATCGGCATCGAAAAAGCGTCGCGCAAGGGGTAGTATCGCAGGGATCGCAAGGGGCTCCCTGCGGTGCATCCGGAGGACACGATACAATGAGGATCAATGGGCTCGCACTGCTCGCGGCGCTGACGTTCATCGCGATCTCGGCTCCGGCTTTCGCACAAGGGGGTTATGGCGGACAGGGTGGGTTTGGCGGCGGGGGATATGGCGGGCGCCCTGGCGCCGGTGGGCCGCCGAACGACGAGATTCAGAGCACGCCGCGCACCGATAAACCGGACGCGGCGGCCGCGAAGGCATACAAAGCGGGCATGAAATCCTTGAACAAGGCCAAGGACTACGAAATAGCGGCCGCCAATGCGCCGAACGAAGACAAGAAAAACGCCGCTCTCGAAAACAAGAACGATGCTTATGGCCGGGCGTTGGATCAATTCACCGAAGCTCTCAGCAACAAGGGCGACATGTACGAAGCCTGGAACAACGTGGGCTATATTCACCTGCGGCTCGGCGCTTACGCCGAATCGGTGGACGATTACAACCATACCCTCGCGCTGAAACCGGATTTGATGGAAGCCATCGAACATCGTGCCGAAGCCTACGTGGCAATCGATCGGCTCGACGAGGCCAAGGTCGCTTACATGGATCTGTTCAATCACGACGCTGCGCTCGCGGCCGAATTGATGGTGGCCATGCAACAGTGGGTGAACGATCATCGCACCAGCGCGAAAGGCATGCGCCCCGCCGATATCGAGTCGTTCTCCAAGTGGGTGCAAGAGCGCGACGGCATCGCCAAACAGACGGCGTCGCTGCCGCCCTGACCGGCACCGCATGGGGTGCGGTCGCGGTCACACGGATAAGTCAGATAGGCTGCTAGGCCGATCGATCCTTGAGCGCGTCGATCTCCGAACGCAGCTCGGCGACGAGTTCTTCGAGCAATGCCACGCGTTGACTCAGCGGGACACCAGCGGCCGCCGGAGCGTCCTCGTGCTCGGGTTCATCGCTCGATTCGATGAGCCCGGAGAACAAGTGGGCGTAACGGGCCTCGCGCGCTCCGGGCGAGCGGGCGAGACGTGCAATGAACGGACCATCCTCGCGGCTCATCAGGCCTTTGAGCGTCGTCTCCACGGCGGCCGCATCGGTGAATTCGCACAAACGATTGGTGCGATTGCGCAGTTCGCCGGGCGTCTGGGGTCCGCGCAGCAGCAGCACGCAGAGGATTCCCAGCTCCTGTTTCGAGAATTTGAGCGAGCCGAATTCGGTGTTGCAGAAGCGATGTTTGTATTTCGTGACGCGACCGCCGTAACCCGCGGATTTGTCGCTCACCAGATACTTTTTCATGAGCGAATCCACGGCCTGCTGGACGGTGGTCTCCGCGAGCTCGAGCACCGGCTCGCGATTGGTCTTTTGGTTGCAGGCGTTGGTCAGCGCGTTCAATGAGAGCGGGTACTGGTCTGGAGTGGTGATCTCCTTCTCGATCAAACAGCCGATGACGCGCGCCTCGATGGCGGAAAGTTCAATGTTCAATTACAGCCTCCAATCCGGGCCAAAGGGGCCAATGCGGTCCAGGTGCGTTAGGATAGCCCCTAAATGATCATCAAAGCGCGGGAGTGCTCATGAGTTAGATTCAACTGGTGTCGGAACATGCCT
>Ga0116229_10007284_pt1 | contig 17571 bp, 12 predicted proteins | sample S1TSphgellanicum_3_FD_87313 | JGI IMG/M metagenome (GOLD analysis project Ga0116229, IMG submission 87313) | Host-associated microbial communities from peat moss isolated from Minnesota, USA - S1T2_Fc - Sphagnum magellanicum MG | ecosystem: Host-associated > Plants > Peat moss > Unclassified... | reverse complement strand
TTTTTTTTAAAAAATTTTTTTTTTAAAAAAAATTAACAAAAAAAAAAAAATTTTTTTTTGAAAATATGTTTTCCCCCCCCCCCCCCCCCCCAATTGTTATCAACAACATTATACATGTATTTTGTGAAAAATTAAGTCATTTTGAAAATAAATAATTATTAAAAACAACCCCATTGTCATCTATGATAATAGGTTGTTTGAAAGAAGCTATTTAAGGTGCTTGAAACTAAATTCCAGTTTATTTCAAAAACTAATTGTCATCAATGACAATAGGTAGTTTTAAAATATCTAAAGCATTCAAAACCCATTGTTATCAACAACACTAATTAGACTTGATGAAAGTTGTGGCACCCTCAAAGAAAAATGAAAAAAAATCCCCCATTGTTGTTCACGACACTTATAAATAGGTTTGAGGAAGTTGTGGCACCTTTGGAGAGGGGAGAAAAAACCCCATTGTTGTCAATGACATTGGGTTAGTTTCTTTAGAATTTTTTTAAAAAAAAATTATTTATTAAAACAATGACCATGGGGTGGATGTTAGCACAACAATAGTAATATAATTAAGACATTGAAAATAATGGCATTTTAAACCATAGCCATCAAATACATTTATAATGGAATTTACATTATATTAATCAACAAATGTTATATCATACATAATTAAATTGTGTTTCATATTAAGCTCTAATTAATTAAAACTAAGGGGGAAAAAAATTCATTGATAAAAATTCGATGATAAAATAAACATTTATCCATACTTTTGATGGAATTTATATATATTAAAAACATGTAATTTTAATTAATTTTTCATCCATACATTAGAACAACGAAAAAATCATTCATCCATAATGAGGTTGAATGTTTACATTCATCCCCATGTTTGTTTCTAGGTTTACTTATATAATATTCATTTTGTGATTAAATTATTAGGTTTTACTTGCATGTGTATAGGGGAAAAGATATTTTACCATCCCAAGTTGCAACTTTAAACTCTAAGCTCAAGCTCTAGGCTCATGCAATAGCTTGCATCAATTAGTGGCTAGTTTTAAAATAATAAATGCAAACATGAGGAGAACCCAAGGTGATAGAAACTTTCACTTTGATTGTACCATGACTATTGAGTTCAACATTAACCTATTTTGACCCAAGTCTTTTTGTATTAGGTTTCATGCCTAAAACACATAATTGACACATAATGTCAATGTTTTAATTGAAACATTGAATTGCAACAAGTCTTCAATAAAGTGAGATTCTTTGAATAAAAAATTATAATTTTAAAAAAAATATTAGACAAGACATATTATGTTAATGCCTACCAAAATATTGTTGCCAAGGTGACTTGAATGGGAAACTTTAAACATAAAACTCAAGTAGGGAAGCCAAATGTTAACCTTTTGTGATGGGAAGGGAATTTTCAATGTATCATGTACTTTTGGAAAAAGAGTTTGCAATTGAAACAAATTTTCAAATGTTGTTTCATTTTAGAGAACACATATTTTATTTTCCTACATTTACATTAAATGCAATGTGAAAAACATAAGCAATAACAAATAAACCACATAATGATTAATCAAGTTGTTGCATCACATTCACATAAATGTAGTGCAAATGATTGAATCTCATTAGTCACTTACCTTTACTTTTGTATTTAAAAGAAAACATTCTAGATCATGAATATCTTTGAATCATACAAAATACATGGCATATATATAGGGTTTAATGATATTAAAATTCAATGTTTCATGTTTAGATGGAGGTATGTTTTAAAACATTTTGTTTCCATAATGTATAAATATTGATGAAATTCATATCCTTGATGTTGTAATTTTGACTCATATAGTATTTCATCACAACATCCATGTGTTGTGATCCTAACCACAAAGTATTATACATAAGTGTGCTTCCATCATTTAAATATAGTAATAAGTTCTTATGCCAATATTGATTTTCATTTATTTGTTTGCAAAAATGTTGAACAATCAATGGTTTTTTTCCTTTTTATTCATGTGGAAACTTTTTTTTTTTTTTAGTGTTTAAGGGATGTGTGTTGAATATGTTTGATTCCATTTGATTTGGTTGTGGAATCATGGAAGACTTCTCTTTTTTGTTTATAGAAATAAGTTGTGGAAACATGTATACTATTGCACCTTCTTGAAAATTGATGTTTTGAATATCTTCAATTTGAATATCTTATAGGATTACAAGCCCTTCAATTGATTGTAAATGTGAAAAAATCACATATATGTACATGTTGTGCATTGTAAGTGGCATGTGGTTGATGGTTTATATAAATCAACAATTAGCTTGTCAAAATTTTGACCTTGTCCTTTATAATCTGTCAAATTGAAAGCTATATTTAATGAATTTTTTTACATTTAATACAAATATTTAAAATATTTTTAGGTCCATTCATATCATGTTGATAAATGAAATCACAAAATCTAAGGGTTACAAGAATGATGTTATTGGGAAAACCAACAAGATTTATGTCATTTAAATTGGAATGGTTATAAATGAATGTGTCAAAATTTACAATGACACATTAAAAAGGATTTATGCATGGAAGTTAAATTATTTGTTTTTATAGAATCATCTATCATAATTTCATGAACTATGGATGTCATCCCATTTATGAACCTAAATTTATGATATAAATTTTTTATGAGCCTTCATGACTTTGTATAATTTTGAAAAATGGATACAAATTATTGATATTAGAGTTTGAAACATATTGCCTTATGTTAAATTATACATCTTCACATAAAAGTTTATTTATATATATATCCTTTGCAACAATTGTACAACATAAACAATTTTTTTTAAAAATATTTTCAATTGTGGGATCATGGTTAATCATGTCTTTTAATTCATTACGAGGAAAAATGTGTGTAGCTTCATCCCAAGGGTGTTGAAACTAGTTAGTTTGTAATTTTGATCAAAATTGATATTTGAATATATAATGAAAAATCATCTTTAATAATTTTTTTCTCATAAAGTATTTAGCAATTGAACCTAGTGAATGTCTTTATTTTTCCAAATTTGTTGTGTCAAATTATTTTATTTAGCATTACAAAAATTTCCCATAAATTGTTTCATTAAAAAAAGGTTTAATATTAATTGTATACAATAGTGTGCCACTTACAAGTGGGAATTGCACAAAATCTCTTTAAAATAAAATATTTAATCCATCAAAAGGTTGATGTGGTGAAGATTCTAAGTTTTGTAATTTGAGATATATTTTTGGTAACATGGTACAACCCACCATTGAAATTTGATACTTCATCAACATTCAAATATATAACTTTTGATCAATCTTCAATTGTTTTCTTTAAATTTTGAGAATCAACATTTCAATTAATTGATAAACCTATCATTGAATGGATTGTAGATCCACTATGGAGGGTAGAATTGTATTGTAGTAAATAGATAGATTGGGATGCATGGGAATAGTGAGTAGGAGTTGTAATGTCTATTTTGGACAAGCTAGATAGAGGATATTTAGTAAAAATAGAATGGATAGTAGTGGAGGGTGATTAGGTGAAATTAGGACTACTAAGGATAAATTCAAATGAGTTTAAGGTGGAAGAATTCAAAGGATTTAAGATGCCTTGGAGTTGGAAGTAAAGAGTTCTTTTTTTTGTTTTTGGGACACAAAGTTCATAATAGAATAGTTTTCAAAAGTTTAGAAAACAATTTTGAGGAGGAACACAAAGTTACTTGAATATGTTTTTTCTTTTGTTTTCTTCATGTTCTTTTCCATAATCTATTGTTTTCTTTTTCCATCAGTATGAGAAATGAAATTGTTGTAAAAGTTTTATAAATTTAGACTAGTGCAGACTCATGTTTTGTGAAGTAATGTTTGTTGAATGGCATTATAGGTTACGTGTCTAGTTCAAATACAACTTATGTGACTAAAAATTAACTTGCTAAAATAATTAATTTGAATTTAATACCATGTTGGAACATTAGGACTTATCATCCACCTATTAATAAAACTACAATTGCAATGAATGCTAAAATTTCTAACATGTCATGTAGATGCCTTAGAAAATAAATCACTTATAGCCTTGATTATTTGACTTTTTCTAGTTTTAGGAACACCAACTATATATAAGAATCTTTGTTCTTTAAAAATACAAGATAGTGGGTCTATTATGAACTCATTGAATGCTTTAATTTTTAATTTATTCAATTTGAATATAATGAGAAGTTCATTTTTAATTGAGCTATGAGTATCAATTAACTTTGGTCAAAGAGGATTATAAACATTAGTGACCATGTCATAAAGAACATCTTCACCCTTGGAAATTGATTTGAAAGGCTAACATTAAATTCATCTTTGCATTAATTAACAAAGTTTTTTTTTAATTTCTAAATTTGATATTAATTTAGATTCTTTTATTTACATTGCTAGCATTGAATATGTTTCAATACATATTTCAACAAATGTTATCATAATCATCATCATTTTTATTGTAAAGAGGATCTATCATGCTATTTATTTTAACATTCATCTTCACTTTATTTCATGATCCTATCAACATCTTTTGACTCTTTGCATTCATGTAATATTCTAATTTTTTTAATAACATGTTTACAAAAAGATGAAATATGTGGATAGACAACATTAAAATTTTCCATCCATGAAGTATTTATTGATTGTTTTATATATTTGTATATTTTCCAAGGCATGAACAAAATGCAAATAGCATGAGCATAATTTTTGGGTTCATTTTTTACTAATGGTATTTTGTAACCCTCTATGATTGGAATGAAAGGGATATTATATCTTTGAAATGTATGTGTGTGTGTTTGGTGGATGGTATTTTAGAAATTGATGATATCACATACAATTTACTTGAAAATATTTACTAGCAAATTTAGACAAAAAGATGTTTGCCAACTCATGTGACTTATTCTAGTAATTTATTTTTAAAAAATAGATTGTATATATGTTGATGTGTTTATATCTTTATCTCTATTGAAGAACTCATGTGTGTTTTCAACTTCAAAAAAAGTATTCAATGGACTTTCTTGTTCAAGAACCCACAAATATAAATTATACCAATGTATATTAGATAAATACACATTTGTTATGTGATTTGGGAATTTCTTCAAATAACTAATAGCACTTGTTGAAAAAACCTCTTGTTGAGAACCAATTTTGTATTTAATGATCATATAATCAAACAATGACTTCTTTCTAAATAATCCTTTGAAGTGGTTTTAGAGTTAGTTTCTTCAATCTTTTGAACCCCAATTTTCATCAATGAATACATATGTGATGTATAATTTGATGTTTTGGTAATGTAATTTGTTTATAGTAAATTAATACCTTGTTGTCTTTTCCATGTGTAGCTATACATTTTAAGTCACGATTACAACAACAAACATTCATGATTCATGGATTAGCATTATTGAACCACCCATGATTTCTTTTATATGTAGAAGTTTAAAATCATACTCAAAATGTGTTTCTTTTATTAAAGTTTGGGGAAATCTGTATGTACATAATTGGATTTTAAAATCTTTATTATTCTTGTGACATCCAAGATTACGTTTATGTCAATTACAAATATTCATTAATTTGTGAAATTCTTCTTCAAATTGATCATGAAAGTTTATGTCATTCATATTAAGAGGTCTCAAGGTGAAAACATGGTTTGGTGGATCAAAGTTGGCATTTGAAAATCCATGGTGTCAGAAGTAGTTTTATTAAATCAAATAATGTTGGGGTGATTAGGATAATTGAATTAATGATCTAACATTTTTTTCTTCAAACATGTCAAGCCAAAGAAGGATTTTGAAATTCTAATCCTAGTTTAACATAGGTCCTAGCTCCACATAAACTTTGTGCACAATTCACACATGACTGTCTTTCACAAATGTCAATCATCTTTTTCAAATAAGTTGTGTGGTAAATGATTATTGTGTAACTTCTTTGACCATTTAGTTGCTACAATTCTTGTGTAACCTTTCTAATTACTAAGGCTCCTATGACTTATGTTGTATTTTGTAGAACCACCTTGTAAATCATAATTGATTTGAAGCTAAAATTTCATATGTCTCAAGGCAGTCATAACAAGTTGAGTCTTGGACAATTACTTGGCTTTAATTGAACATGCAATGGGAAGAAATTCAAAGTAAATTAGAGCAAAAAAGAGGGATGCCAAAATGTTTTAAAGGTGTCAATGAATTGTATGGCAAAGTGCCACACATAATAATAATGGATCGTGAGTTTATCATTTGTTGAGGTATACAATCCTTTGTCATTAAAGATGATGCCTAAAAATTTTGAAGGTTCTTAAAGATCTAGAGGATCTAAAGTCACTACATTTTTTTGTGGGCTTATCAACAAAAATGGGTACAAGTATATGGAGTGTAATGATCTTGATTTGATAGCTCACATAAAGAACTTATGGATGATTGTTCATAAAAAAACATGATTGCCAACATCATGTTTGATTCTAATTGTGATGGCTAGGGGTTTGATTTGTGAAAAGAAAGGGATTTTCATTAATTGGGTTTTGTTTACAACATGGACATGGAAATAATAGGTTCATAAATCAATATGCCAAACCAACCTTAAAACAAGAAAACATTAACTTTGATGAAGGGGAGCCAAAAAATTCAAACCTAGAAGAATAACCAATGGAGGCAAGACAATCATGGGTGGAGGTGAGATAGCTAATGGAACAACAAGTTCTAAACCAAACAAAACCTAGAATGGATTTAGGTGAAATTTTGTCATATTGTGCTTTGATTCAAAATTAGTTGCCAAATGTGAAAAGAGTCCTTGAAAAAGTTGTTGTGAGCTCAAGTTGAGTTTAACAAGGACCTCATGTGTCACAAGACATGAATGGACCATAGGTTGCCCCATTAGAAGGTTGTCAGGGACTAGTTGTCAAAGTATCTTGATTGCTTTCAAGTTTTGAGGATTAAATGGAGACTCAAAGGGCTGAATGGGACTCTTTTCTAAGACATTAGCTTTTTGAAGGTGCTTTTCAAAGCCTTGAACAAGATTCTACCAAAAACAACGTTAGTAATGAAGGTGCACTTACATTTCAAAAAAGTAAAGCCTCAAACTTGTTGAAGGCCTTGAAAGTGAAATCAAAGGAGTTCTACAATAAAAAATTTAAAATCATAGAAAAATCTTTGTGGTGCATTTAATTCATTAGTTATAACAATAGAAGCTAAATATGGAGATGTCTTGGATAAATTTTTTGCTTTAGCGAAGGAAATCAAATATGCAAGAAACAACTTTGATTGCTTGGAATGGCAATTATGTATTCTAAAAACACACACTACGACAATTGAACATGGAAAACAATGTTTTATTATCCACCCAAACCTATCTTTTCTCTTGGAATCAACTTGGATTTAAATGACCTGGAATTAGAGTGGATGTTTTTTGTGAACATCATGCCACATGTTCATTTTGTGGGATTAAGTTTGCACCTATATGGGATTATAAGTTGTCTTCTTGTCAACATATGTATCATTTTTGGAGTGTTACAACACCAAGTGTCTTGTGAAGGGTTGCACTAAAGAGATGCATAGACAGACTAGTGGGCAAGTTTTGGAACTTTAAAACTTGGGAGAACATGGAGGGTCACAAGACACATAAATGAAGTAACAACAATCCAAATTTGGACCAAGACCACAATCACACCAAGATTGACACAAAGTTGAGTTTTCATCATAAGGTGTTTTTTTAGTTTTCAATTTTATTTTTCCCACATACATCCTACAAGTTTTTGTAATGTCCTCAAGTTGTTTGTGTCCTATATTAAAATTAGTTGCATGTTTGAGTGAAACTTTCATTTTCTTTTACTAACTCTAATGGATAAGGGTATGTGATAATACTTAAGACTTGAAGAATGGGATGTAAATACAAAGACTCGCAAAAGGACACCATGTGATGAAACTTGTGGACCAAATGCTTAAAATGTTCTTTTATTGAATAATGAAAAAAGGGTTATTGTGTGAACTCCATAATCAAAATTTTGTAACTAATATGAACTCTATGTATTGTAATCTAATAAACATGTCCAATCTACTTTTGTGGACTACATGGCCATAATTTTAACAACATTTTGTGCCTCAAATCCATGAAACATCTTTATAAAGATTTATTTGGAATCTGACTTGTTCTTGCTACAATTTATGTACTAGGAATCAAGCCTTTTAAATCTAGACTAATGAACCCTATGCAAAACCACTACGTATTTACTTTCTTGGCGAATTTTTTCAAAAACTTCCAAAAAAAACCCTTTGAACATGTCCAAATCATATCGTTCATGTGTCAAAATTTGATGAATTTGGCCCTTGGGGACTTAACTTATATAAAATATTTTTACCTGGGCCATCTATGAACTAATCATTTATAATTCATTTACTACCGAGATTTTTTTTGGGAAAACACACATTCTTATCTATAATAATCTTCATCAAGCACCTACAGTGTTTTAAACTTGAATCTTCCCTTTTCAGTGGTACCTATATGGAACAAGTATGAAAGAAATAACATCTATATTTTTAGAAATTTGAGCCTCCTTTTTATTTTGTCCCCTGTGGACATGAGAATGTTTTGAAAATTATGTAAGGGTAAAGAACCTTACTAAAGTATTCCTATATTACCTATGAACCAACAAACAAATGTTTTACCCCTGGCTACCCATGTTTTTATGTGTTAGCTAGGAGTCATGTGCTATATAAGGTTGTTTTACTTAAAGATGCCTATGTTGTCTAAGGTTTAGAAGCATGTTTTGCCATGCTTCCTATTGGCCTCATCTTATAGTTTATAGGCATGGAAAGTTGAACTAAAGACAACCAATTTAGGGATTAAAAAATCAAGTTATATGGGTGAACATCTTTTGGGCAACATTGGGAAGCTATGCACATCGTAATTTAATTTCAAAATCTAGGTTAAATCTCTAAATATTACAAATATCCCATAATCACACTAAACCAAGAGCTCAAAATTCACTGCCAATATTTTGAGATGGGCCATTTTGATTGGCACATGATAATAAGAGGTTGTAACTATGGAGGCTACTCAAAATTGCAAGATGGAGTGTTTCCCCTTTTGACCCAAGACCATATGGCTTTCGAACACTTGATTAAAAATAATGGTTTTAATGCCTTGGATAAATGCGCAAAGCCATTACACCATAAGTTGCTTATTTTTATAGAAATTTATATGGTTTCCTCAAAGATGATACATAGAAAAATAATTCAAATATGCCATTCACATTTGGGAAGTCATTATTACACTCCCACCCTCTTTCAATAGTCAAATAACAAGTTTGACAAAAAAATTATATATTACTTTTATACAGGCCAACACTGAGCATTTGGTTTATAAGTTAAAATGTTCATCATATGGTTTTAAGCAAATACCAAAGGCTTGGAATAGTATGCTTGATAAAAAAAATTATGAAGTAGAGGTATGAAAAAAGCCACGATAGACCTTAATGTCTATTGCCTTCACTTTGACTAGTTCATCATCATTTTACTTTATATGTTGATGATCTTTTTTTTCCTAGTTCTGATCAACAACAAATTTCCCACTTAAAAATGGATCTAGGCTATGAGTACAAAATGATGAACCTTGGCTTAATGCAAAAGTTATAGGTGTCCAATTTTTACAAAAAGGATACTACAAATTTTGCTTCATCAAATTGATTATGTCAAGTCAATTTTGGCTGAATATTCTACACTTGATTGCACTACTCCAACCCATATTACTTTAGCCAAATTTGTTTGTCCCATAAAGACACCAAGACCCCCTTAGTGGATGAAAGAAGTATCAAGGTCTTGTTGGCAAGCTTCGTTATCTAACAAAGATTTGCACAGATATTGGCTTCTGACTTCCAATCATTACATGCATGGTCCTCAATGTCTTCAGTGCCAAGCTGCAAAGGGTATTGTCCACTATCTCCACAAGAATTTGTCACTTGGTCTTTCCTTCGCAATGGGAGAAAGAACAAACTCTATGGATTCTTGGATGCGAATTATGAACTTAAATGATTGAACATCCACAAATGCATATCTATTTTACTTTAGTAAAATGCCCATCTTTTAAAATTTTAAAAACACAATTCCATGACAAGATTTTCATGTCAATTTGAAATAAAATTCTAGTGAAATGCACATGCAAAGCCATCTAGATGAGGACATTAGTTTGTGAATTAGGTTTTGGAGATAATTAACCCATCATTTTCTGGTGCAACAACCATAGCAACATAAAGATCACAAATAATCCCATGTTTAAGGATAAAGCAAAGCATTTTAAGGTAGATTAGCATTTCACTAGATAGAAGGTAGAAGGTATAATGATCAAAATATTTGCTCCAACAAAAGATCAATGAATTAAAATTTTCTTAATAACATTAGGTAGGAAAAAGTGTGAGAATCCGAAAACAAAGCTTAATTTGAAAAAAATTGAAGAAATAAAATGTAGTACATCATGACTAAGCCCAAAATGTCATATCATGTCTGAACAAGAATATTAGCTTCATAGATAACTCTCTATTTCAAACCTAGTTTTAAATCCGTTAAATTATGTATCACTAAAACCTTTCACATTTTGTTCATGTGTAGACCAAGTAATGTAAATTCTCAAATTGTATCTTTTTCATACGGCACGATATTTTTTCCCCAATGTAAATGATTTCAACCTTCCCCCAAAAGTTGAAACATGTGGAAAAGGTCTTGATTCTAAGAGGGGGTTGCTCATCAAGATGAGTCAAATCGATCTTTGGAATTGGAAGTTTGGTAATTAGAAACATGCACACCAAATAGGCAATGTTCAATGAAGGAAAAACATCCCATAACACATGGTGCAACAAAAGCAAAAATGCCCCCAATGACATCAATAGAACTTATACCTATGTCATCACCAACCTCATCATTGGCATTGATGAATTGTACGAAAATAAAACTAGAAATTGGCTTAGATTAAAACCATGGTAGGTAGATAATTTAATGGTGAGAGATTTCACATGCATTGAAGCAAGTCCATTGTCAAAATTGTCATGTGATGCAAAGGTAATAATGATGAGTGCAAGAAGTTGACCTCATCATTTAAATTCATTGTTACAATACCTATTATTATTAAACTTAACTTGAATGTTTTAAATAGTTCTTGGGAGCTAAGTTGAAATATTGTTTTTGTTTCTCATCAGTGTCTATTTTGTTGTTTTATCTTCCTTTAATTCCAAACTTTTAGTTCCCTAAAATTTAATTTTGAACTTTCAACAATAAGGTTATAAGAAAGTTTTAAACTTCTTTTAATAAGTTTTGAAAATTTTGATAGAAATAATTTCATAAAATTATTTGTGAAATGTTCAAATTTAAATGTTGAACAAATTATTGTATATTTATTCACACCCATTGTTAACTAATGAAAAGTCTTGGGGGGGGGGAGTGGATGAAGCTTTACATTACATCACAAACTTTCAATATTACGAAATTTCAAAAAAATTCATGTGCAAATCATAAAACAATATGTTTGTGGAAAATCTATGGGCTTCACAATGTAAAAATGGAATCATATATATATATATATATATATATTGATGCGCTCCCAAGTTCCTAATTAGACCCAAGTTGGGTTTAAGTTATTCAACAGCGGAATTGTGAGGAACTCGAGGCACACTCTTAGCTCTCAACACTAGAAGGGGTAGAAGGGCATGCTAAAGCTCCGAGATGGGACTAGGAAGAAGGACAAGCTTTACTTACTTATTCGAACCTGCATCAAACCAACCAACAAGTTGGTTAGTTCACTTTCTGGAGCACTTTTAGTGCTAAGACAAGCCATGGGCAACTTTGGACTCACATGACTCACCACGGCCCGGATTCGGGGGAAGCCACCACCTTCTCCCATATAGTATACTTTGTGCCTCTTCACAGCACTCGCATACAAATGGCTTTTTGTCCCAGGACTCCCAAGGAGGAGTCCCGAAACTGTCCTGGTTTGGATTCCCGAGACTTTGCGAGGTCATAACTTTTTGCTCAGACCTCCGATTGGGATGAAGTCTGAAACAAATTTATAGTTCTCATCAAGAGCTTTCCAATGGTGTATCACACTCCACCTGCACGCATCGGGGTTGGGTTGATTCTTGACTTTTAGTGGTCAGGAGTCAAACTGCCAATTTGACTCCTGGCCCTTCTTTTTGCCATAACTTGTGCTACATATGTCCAAATGGCCCATGCGAGGTCATTTTCCACATTTACACTTCGATAGCTTTTCAATGATATAAAGAACACCCCAATGCAAGGTGTTTTGACCCCTACAATCAAACTCTGAAGTTTCAGGAGTCCTGAAGGACTCCCAAGTCCCAATTTTGGGAGTGTGAGTTTCATCCTCACACTCCCTCAAAGTAGGGTTGTGACATATATATATATATATATATATATATATATAATGTTTCTATTCTATTTATGATGTTTTGATGTGAAGTACGTACAATTTACATTTTAACTAACCCATAACCAAACGCTTTATATGTGTTCACTAAGGCCCTATTACTATACGTTCGGCCATGACTTTTTGAGTTCAAACATATGGCCTCATACATCCAGAGAATGAGCTTTTATGTTCGTTTATGGGTTTGAGCACTAACTTTTGTTTTTTTAAAAATACATTTGGTTATGGGTTGTCAAGTAACATGTTTTGTGCACATAAGTGGTCATAAAATGTGTAAATTCATTGGAGGCTAGGGGTTTAGCGTTTGGTTATGAAAGGGCTATTGTATGATTTTAAGGATTTTAGGGTTTAAGGTGTTCAATAACACACAATTCAAGACATTTATACCTTGATGTAGCAACCCTAACACAATAGTATCTTTGAATCCCCCCAACAAAGGAAATTAATGTTAACCCCTAAAGGAGCACACCTTGCCACACCCCTCCAAATTATTACACTTTGGGTTCCCTCCAAAAAAAGGAGCAAAATCTCAAATATACCAAGGCTGAGCTCTTTTTCTTTCATTCTAGAAAAGTGAATTCATCAAGTTTAATGTTTTGGGATGTCATCTCTAACAAGTATTGTAAAGGAGAACGTGTAAGGTTTTTTAGACATCTTCATTCCTAGTGTAAAGTGTTTAAGAAATAGACCAACAAATCAAGTTCCAAAAGTAGAATAAGAAGCAGATCAAAGTCTTACAAGGGTAAAGGGATCATTGACAGAGTTTGCACAGATTTTGAAGAGTGAAGCAAAACATCAAAGTGAGGTGGTGAAGCATGAACAAATTACATATTAGCAAATTAAGGGTGTGACTATAGAGCAAATTGTATATCAACAAACTGAAAGTGTGAATGTAAAACAAATTGCAAATCAACAACAAAGAAAAGAGAAATCTATGCTAAAGGACGAAGAACAAGGGTTGTGGTGTGTAGCTCAAACAAGTTTGTAGACCAAAAAAGGTTTGCAAAACAAGGATTGGATCTAGATTTTAAAAACATGGGAGGATAGTAAAATAGACATTGTAGGTCAAAAAGCAGATGCAAAGGACAAACAAGAAAGAAATTAGAACATAGATGCAAAGCTAGATATAAAACTTTAAACAAATCACAAGGTCATTGATAAAATTTACAAAGAAAATTTTGAGAAGTTCTTGTATTACCGTTGGATACAAAAGTCCATTCAAACATATACCAGAGATCCAAGACCAAAAAAGCCAAGATACCAAATAGCTTAAGTCAATTGTATGTATCAATTCATTCCTACAACTTGCACAACCACAACTGGCATCAATTTAGTGTGGGAAGATTTCTCAAACTTCTAGGATCTTTTTAGTAAGAACGACAAACTAACATCATATGTTATTGAATCTTATCTTAACTTGAATTTTTTTTTGTGGTCTTGGGTTGCTTATAAAATAGATAAAGGCATACCCCTATTGGGCAAGGAACGCATAAACCCTATTTGTTATAGGCTTGGGCCAAAAGGATCTAGTGGAAGATGAAGACACACAACACCAAAGCATATGTCCTTCATAGGCGATGATCAACATTTTTGGACAAGGAGAATGTGCCCCTAGAGCTTGGACCACCAAACCCAAATTAGCTTACACCAACACCACTACCTAGCTCTAGCAAACCTACACCAGCAACATCGCCCAACCCCAACCAGCCTGCATCAAATGCATCGCAAAGACCTAATCAGCTTACAATAGTAACACAATAGAAATCCAATCAGTTAATAGCACTAACACAACAAAGACCCATGCAACCAACTTGCATCATCCCAACACCATAGGTCCCATGTGAGGTGAAATTCCTAAGCACCCATGAAAGGGTCATGGACAAACTAACCTTTGGAAGAAGCGATGGATGTTGTTGAACAAGGGACCCACTCATTGCAAAAGGCAAGTCACCACTAGTGTATACCTTTCACTTCCCTATCTAATCACGTAAATGGTAAAACTAGATCAAGGAAGATGGGGTTAGTAGGTGTACTATTAGAATAGGAGGATGCGATAGTAATCCCATGGACCTTAGCGATGCAAGAATGTGGGCTTAGTGTAAACTTACAATAGCTTAAGTTGAAGGTTGCAAAAAGCACCCAAACAAGACCAACACCATTTAGAGATGGTGTTCTAGGTGACTCATGGTGGTATTAGTTCCAAAATAGACATTTCAACTTGACCATCAGACAAATTAAGGGAATATATGTAAGCAAAGAATAAGGACTAATTACAAACCCTTGTCATTCTTTTTACAACAACTTACAAAACATGTACCAACAACATAATTATAAACTAAACCATATTTGGAACTCAAATGAAACTAGGATTCAAGTGGGCAAGTAGGTTAGAGCTAAGGTTCTAGCCAAGAGAGGGTCACACATGGTATATAACACTATCCTGAAGTCCTGCGAATGGCTGATTGTGAATTGTGTAATGAATGTTGCAAGGACAATTTTACTATGATTTTACATTTTTCAAGGAGAAAGGATGCATGATGATTACATCATACAGTGCAAATCGGGAACTTGTATGGCAATGCAAACAAATGCATGGATGATTGTTTTCCTATTTGAAGAATTCCTTTCATTTTTCAAAAGGTCAATTCCTAGTGGTATTTCCCAAACCAATCATCATTTATTGATACTTGATGGGTCACATGTCACATTAGAAGCCATAGAGCAAGTAATGGATTTTGGGTTAAACATGATAACCTTGTGTGAGGAATTCTTGCACACCTTCACCATTAAGATATGCACTCACAAAAAAACCGGTTGAAAGTGGAACTACTATGTAGTTGTAGTTTTAACAAATAAAGCGGTTCAAGGTAAGTAATGAAATTCACTAAGGATCTAATGCATTGTGTCCAATTTGAAGATACAAAGACATTGTGAGATAATCGTAACTCACCATGATGGAATATGAAGGAGCCGTATGTTGATGTTCAATCCAATGTCACGCTTGATGGTTAGAACCCTTCTGTTCCATTTAACATAATATTTGTCATAACATTTACATATAACCTCCTGATCTAACATGCATTGAATTTTTGGAAAGCTAATATAAAAGGAACCATGTTACAAAATCTCATAAGTTTTTATTTTTTATTTTTTATTTTTAGATCAAGAGTTAAACTTGAACTAGAAACCACTTTGCTTAAATTGAAGGAAAAAACAGACAATTCAACCCCCTCTACTTCCAATAAGTGTAGCTCCCTTACAGCAATTCCGATGATGCTGAATTTTGAGGAGAACCTTCTAGACCTCTCAAACTAAGACTGATTTAAATTTGACACAAATCCAACGGTGGATTTGGGAGGAAAAATTAATTGAAATAAAAATCCAGAAGCCTTGTCATGGAAATCCTTCCATGAACTCCACTATAACACCCTTTACTTCCAACTAGTGTAGCTCCCTGACAGCAAACTCGATGATGCTGAAAATTGGGGAGAACCTTTTACACCTTCTAAACTAAAACTGATTTCATTTTGGCACAAATCCAATAGTGGATTTGGGAGGAACAACTAATTGAACCAAAAATCCAGAGGCATTGCTACAAGTACTTGTTACACACAACTTCCTTCCATGTTTGATTCTTGCACACACCTTTTCCATGAACACCTCTCCACACATAAGAACTAAAAATTCTTCCTCACACCTCCTTCTCTTTCTTTCTTTCCCACATACACACAATACCCTTTCCCTTGGTAAACCTCCATGACCTTTCTTGAGTTTGTTCCCCTTGTCCAATGAAAGTTTTGAAATCCTTTGCTCCAATCAATGGCCTCTTCATCCTTGTAGAGCCAATGAGAATTGAGAATAAATTGCCATCCAATTGAGTTTAGGATGAAAATTCTTGGGCCCAATGAGACACAAGAAGTATTCCATCCTCCAATCAAATAGGATGACAATCCTCATGACTAATGGGATTAGAGGATTCATCCCTTCCTTTATCTTGGATATCTTGATGAGGTCTCTTAAGTTTGATCCTTATCCTTTCCGTCCGTTGACCTTCACATCCTACTTCTTCATCCTAATTACTTCAAGTAACTAACTACTAGGATAGTTTATCGGTAGTAACAAATAACGTCCTTGAATTCTTACTTGATTAATTCAACGGTTGAACTAACATTCCCATGTACCATTTACTTTTTTGATATCCCCTACCTATTTATTTTACCATGCACTAGTTAACTATGTAGTACATAGTAAATTGGAAGTAAAATTTGCACCACAAAAAACCCCCACATACTTTTACATCCGCCGTCGAAATTAGGGTTTGATGAATCCATTAGATCTAGGATGTTCGAGTTTTCATGAGGTTCCGTCGTCACTCCCACACCTTACGCCTACCTTAATTTGTTAAATAAAAAGGTTTCAACCCCTTCTAAACGCAAGTACCACATTATTTGTACTACCTTCTTGGTTTTTGTTGATGCAGGTGAGAACTAGTCATGGCGGATGATGTCGCTATGCCTTCGAATCCTCCAGTTGCACCAGTAGAACAGGAAAAACTTGAAGAAGCACCGCTCAACGTGATTGTTTCTCAACGGTCACGGGAAGAAAAACCACCCAGGCGAGTGGTGCGCACTCGAGTTGATCGTTCGGCATGGGATCGTCGATTGTCTCCTAACCCACATGCTTTAGCAATCTATTTAGAATTCGTTCCTGCTCGTGGAGCCGCGCCAAAAAGGTTTGAAGAATGTCAATGCGAAGATGATGATGTCCGTCTCCATTGTCGAACGTGGGTTCCCAGTGATGGCCATTATTGTTGGCTACGAGGGCCAATCAACCCCCTTCTCATGGAGCTCCGAACCGAATACCTCGTTCGCACCATTCGTCGCATTCTAGATTTTTTGCAATTGTGATCTATCCTTTAAGTCAGTTATAAAGTTGTAATTCACCTGAGGCTACTCAGGCGAAAATGTTAATACTTAAGTTTGATTTGATTCTATTTAAAAATCTGATAGAAGTGAAACTAAATAAAGATGTATTAGGACTACATCCTAAAAATCTTACAAGTACATCATTAGTGCTTGAAGATTCTTCTACAGACTAACTTAACCTTGTCATGGCAAATTGCTATTGTTAATTATGGG
>Ga0116229_10007281_pt1 | contig 17575 bp, 14 predicted proteins | sample S1TSphgellanicum_3_FD_87313 | JGI IMG/M metagenome (GOLD analysis project Ga0116229, IMG submission 87313) | Host-associated microbial communities from peat moss isolated from Minnesota, USA - S1T2_Fc - Sphagnum magellanicum MG | ecosystem: Host-associated > Plants > Peat moss > Unclassified... | reverse complement strand
GTCAGCTCGGCGCTGCGCCGCGAACTGGGCCAGGTCATGCTCTCGGCGCTGCTGTCGGAGGAGAGACGCCCGATCACCGATGTGATCCTCAACGAGACCATCGCCAAGGCGCAGCCGCTGGGCATCACCGTGCGCGACGTGCGCATACGGCGCGCGGACCTGCCGCCGGAGACGAGCCAGGCCATCTACGACCGCATGAAGTCCGAGCGGCAGCGCCAGGCCAAGGAACTGCGCGCGCAGGGCTTCGAGCTGGCCCAGCAGATCCAGGCGCGCGCCGATCGCGACCGCACGGTGATCCTGTCCGAGGCGCAGCGCCAGAGCCTGACCACGCGCGGCCAGGGCGATGCCGAGGCCAACCGCATCTACGCCCAGGCCTTCGGCCGCGACCCCAGGTTCTTCGAGTTCTACCGCGCGATGCAGACCTACCGCCAGGCCCTGGCCGAATCCAGCCCCACGCTGGTCCTGTCGCCGAACTCGGAGCTGCTCAAGTACTTCGGCAACGGCACGCGCGACCTTCGACCGTAGCGGCGGGATGAGTGCCGCCCGCCACAGGGCGGCCGCAAATCCCGCGTACGGGCTCAGGCGCCGGTATGTTCCCCGGTGTCCGGGGCAGGCGCCGGTTTCTTCGGGAGGTGATCGAACAGCCAGTACGAGAAGGCCGTCCCCAGGACCAGGATCAGGAACGGGAGCCCGCCGTGGAAATAAGCCCAGACCGTGCCCGGGTCGAGCTCGGTGGCAACGATCAGGGGCAGCACCAGGCAGAGCAGCAGGCCGCCGAACAGCGCAAATGCCAGGCGCCGGGCCAGCCGGCCGATCTTCGTCCAGTTTGCGTTCATCAGCCCATTCTCGCCAGAGCAGCCCGATCGTGTCAACGCCAGTGTTTGCGCTGGCGCGTAGGGGAACTCCTTTTCCCGCGGCGCGGGCTAGCGCTTGGGGAGAGGGCCGACGCCGGAGTACCGCGCCTCAAAACGGATAGTCAATCCCGCTGAACACCGCCGCCCCCTCGTTGCCGTAGCCGATGTCGAGGTAGCCGACCACGAACGGGCTGGCCACCACGCGAAACCCCATGCCACCGCCCACATGCTGGTGCGAGAACGGACTCTCGTCCATGCGCGAGTAGACCTTGCCGCTATCGACGAACGGCGCCAGCTCGAGCTTGAGGTCCGTGTCGAACAGGTGCAACTGGCGCACCCACGAGCGCAGCTCGACGCTGGCCGCGAAGCTGTTGCGGTCGACGAAGCGGCCGCTGCCGTAGGCGCGCAGCGGTTGCGCCTCGCCGATCACGCTGCGGTCGCCGCCGACCGACGACAGGACCCAAAATGGCGCGCCCGCATAGGCCGGCAGGTAGCGCAGCGCGGCGTGCGCGGCGATCGTGGCGTTGGCCCCCAGCGGCCGGAAGCCGGCGGCATCCAGGCCCAGCACGTCGTAGGTCGCGCTGCCGCCCAGCGCGTGCGTCGCGCCGCCCCCGAAGGCGATCACGCGCTCGCCGCTGCGCGGCACGGTGACCGAGTCGCGCGTGTCGTAGGCCAGCGCGACGCGCTGCTGCAACTCGCTGGCAAAGCCCAGCCCGGGCAGGTCCGGGAAGCGGCTGACGATCGACGGCAGCGACTGCAGCGTGCCTTGCTCTATCCGGTCCGCCTGCGCGCGCAGCCGATAGGACAGTTGCCAGTCCCGGCTCAGGTTGAGCGCGGCCGTCCCGTCGAGGCGCGACTTGCTGTCGATGAAATTGCTCTGGCCGGTCTGGCGCGAGGCGTTGCCCAGGCCGTAGAAACGGCCCGTGCCGCTGCGGTCGTAGATGGCCTCGGCGCTCCAGGTCCAGGTCGACGCGCGCAGCAGGCCGCGGTCGTAGCGCGCATCGAATTCGCGCTCGACGTGCTCCTTGGCTCCGGCCACCACGGACCACTTCTCGTCCTCGGACGGGTTGCGGAACAGGCGCCAGCGCGCACCCCAGCCGAAGTACTGGCTGTAGATCAGGTCCGGCGCCACGATCCGGTCGATCTCGCCCCGGTCGTTGTTGGACAGGAACACCGGGATCAGCCCGAGCGTGAGGCCGCTGTAGGGCGAGGTATCGATCTCGGGGACGGGCAGGAACGGCAGCGCGTCGAGCCCCGAGACGAACGAGGCGTCGCCCGCGGCCGGGTGCGCCACCGTCTCGGGCGCCGCGGACGCCTGCTGCGCGAGCGGCGCGTGCAGCGGCGCGGCCGCCAGCAAGGCCCCCAGCAGGCGAACGGTGGCACGAAGCGCAGCGGCACGAAGCGCACCGGAGCGAGCGGCACCGTTGCGGACTACACCGGCACCCGCAGCGTGCCGGCCGCACCGCTCACGCATGCGGCGGGGGCACCTGCCCGGCCGGGCGGCTCAAGGGCTCCTGCGACGTGCAGGCCAGGTGCGCGGCGTGCAGCGTGCAACGGGCCAGTTGCGCGCCGTCGAGTCCGCGCGCGCGCAGGTCCCAGTCCTCGCCGTGGCGCTCCATGACGAGGTAGCCGAAGGCACTCGAATGGGCCGCGAAGTCGATCTGCACCGGCGGCGCGGTGGCATAGGAGGCATCGAGTACCGGCGGCACCTCCGGATCGAGCTTGTCGCCGCCGTGGCCGGCGACGATGGTGGCCGGATGATCGGATGCGAAGTCGATGGCCTCGAAGGTATGCACGTGGCCATGCAGCGCCGCATCGACACCGGCGGGGAAATAGCGCGATCCGTTCACCGCCTGCAGCGCGGCGAGCAATCCGGAATTGCCGAAGCTGATGGCACCGCCGGGCACGACGGCAAATCCCAGCACGGGGTGGTGGCTGAGGAAGAAGCTGTGGATGCCGGGGCGGTCCGCCAGCGCCTTCACGATGGCCATCTGGCGCTGGTAGTGCGCCAGGATCCGCGCCTCGCGCGGCCTGGCCGGATTCAAGGGCCGCGAGGCCTTGGCCGAATCGAACACGACGATCTGCCAGTTCCCGCCCAGCGATACCGCATAGGGATCGCTCACATCGGCATCGGCGTCGTCCTCGGGCCGGTCGCAACTGCGCGCCGCCGTGTAGACGCGCGGATCGAGCAGGCGGAACCAGCCCTGCCCGGCGCGCGCGCATTCCTCGTGGTTGCCGCGCGCCACGATCCAGGGCGCGGCCAGCAGCAGCGGACGGGCCGGGACGAAGAAATCGGCGTTCCAGGCATCCCAGCCGTAGCCCCAGGGGCTGCCGGCGCAGCCCAGTGCCGGCGGACATGCCGTCTCGCGGTAGTGGTAGTCACCGACGTGCACGACGAGGTCCGGGTGCTCGGCGGCAGCCGCGTCGGCCAGCGCGGCAAACGGCCATGCGGCGGGACTGGAGCAATCCTGGAATACCTTGTCCGCCGCCTTGATGCGGCAGCCGGTGTCACCGATGATGACGATGCGCTGCACCGAGGCACGCGGCACCGGCAGCGCGACGCCATCGATCGCCGCGGCCGTGGCGCCCGGCGGCAGTGGCGCCTCGCACACGGATTCCGGGAAGGCCGAGGCCTTGCGCTGGCCGGGCCGCGCGGCCGGGGTCTGCGCGGCCACGCGCGTCGTCATGGGCACACGCGCACCGTCGACGCTGAGTTGCGGGCAGGCGCCGCTCACGATGGCCCGGACCGTCGCACGGTCGCCGCCGTCCATCAGCACGTACGCCACGGGCCGCGGCGCCTGTGCCGGTGGCGGTGGCGCCGGTGGCGGCGGGGCCGCGCACGAGGACAGGAGCGCGAGCGCAAGGACCTGCGCGGCGGCGCGGAGACGCTGGGACCGTTGCGGATGCACGAGAACTCCCGGTGGATGCGTTTTGTCCGATGCCATCACCGCAGTGGGGATACGCCCGGCGAAGGGGACTGGGCCGCGATTATCCAATGTAAATCCACGCGCGGGGCGGCGCTTCCTCGCAAGCCGCGCGCGCTCGCGATGCACCGGCGCTGCGCGCGCGGCGCACGAACCGCGCCGCCGCAGCGGCGCATCCGGGCGTCGGTGCCATATTGCCCCGGCGCCGCAATGGCAGTAGTGTGCGTGGGCAGGCACGCCGCCCGTCGACCGACGGATCGCCGGGCGCCGGCGCCGACTGCAGGAGCCAAAGCACATGCGCATGCGCGTCCGGGGTGATCGATGAGCGAGACGATCCGCCAGATCCACGCGGCACGGCTGGCGCAGGCCTTCAACCTCGCGGCCGCCCGCGGGTGGGTGCTGGCACCGCGGCCGATCAGCGTGGCCGAACTGGCCGCGGGCCGGCCGCTGGCCGATCGCAGCCGCGCGGCCGACGGGGGCATCGAACAGGGCACGGCACTGATCGCCTGTTTCGTGCGGCGCGAGCGCCGCATCCTGCCGGCCGCCATCGTGATGGTCGGCAGCAAGGACCTGCTCGACTGGGCGCTGCTCAATGTACGGCGCTCGGCACTGGGCGTGGCGCGCGAGACCTTCGCCAACGCCGACGGCGATACGGTGCTCGTGCTCACTACCGCCGCGTCGACCTAGCCGAGACGTTCCCGTCGCTCGGCCCCGGGCCTTCGCGGCCGGTTGCCAGGCGCGATCCAACGGCCCGTCAGTTGCGCCCGGCACGGGTGGCGGCGCGGGCGACATCAACCGGGTCGATCGACCAGCGCGGCCAGCCGCGCTCCAGGCGTACCCGCAGGCGGCGGTGCCGGACCAGATAATGGATCCCGACCAGAACCGCGGCGTAGCCCGAGGCCGCGCCCACGCCCAGAGCCCAGCGCGGACCGAAGGTGTCGGCCACCCAGCCGATGATGGGAGCGCCGATCAGCGTGGTTCCCAGCGCGATGGCCAGCAGTATCGCCATCACGCGCCCCCGCAGCATCGGCTCGGTGGACAGCTGCACCAGGCTGTTGGACGAGGTCGTGAAGGTCTGCGCCGCGACGCCGACGAACACGAGCGTGAACGCGAAGCGTACCGGGTCGGGCATCCAGGCGGCCAGCGTCGTGGCCACGCCGAACAGCGCGGCGCCGCCGACCAGGTGCGCGATGCGCGGGGCGGCGCGCCGCGCCGCGAGCAGCGCGCCGGTGACCGAACCCAGGGCCATGACCGAGGTCAGGAATCCGTAGCTGCTCGCGCCCGCATGGAAGACACTGACGCACATCGTGGAGATGAAGATCGGAAAATTGAGACCGAAGGTCCCGATCAGGAACAGCATGAGCAGGATGGCGCGCAGGTCCGGGCGCTGCCAGACGTAATGCAGGCCTTCGGCAAAGCGGCCCGGGGCGCGCGGGGCCGCGGTGCGGCCATGCAGCTGGTCCACGCGCAGCAGCAACAGCGACAGCAACACGGCGCCGAACGACGCGGCGTTGACCAGGAACAGCCAGCCCGAGCCCACGGCCGCGATCAGCATGCCGGCGATGGCCGGGCCGATCATGCGCGCCAGGTTGAAGGACGTGGAATTGAGCGCCACGGCGTTGGACAGATCGGCCTCGCCGGCAAGTTCGGCGACGAAGGTCTGGCGCGCCGGCGCGTCGAACGCACTGACGCAGCCCAGCAGCAGGGCGAACACGTAGACGTGCCATAGCCGGACCAGCCCGGCGACGGTGAGGATGCCCAGCCCGAGCGCCAGCGCGCCCATGGCCGCCTGCGTCACCAGCAGCAGCTTGCGCCGATCCAGGCGATCGGCGGCAAGGCCGGTGAGCGGTAGCAGGAGCGCCTGCGGCCCGAACTGCAGGGCCATCACCACGCCCACGGCGGTGGCGTTGTGATTCGTGAGCCCGGTCAGGACGAGCCAGTCCTGCCCGGTACGCTGCATCCAGGTGCCCGTGTTGGAGACGATCGCGCCGGCCGCCCACAGCCGGTAGTTGACGCCGCGCAGCGCGCGGAAGGTGGAACTCACCGGGCGGCACGCGCGCCGGTGCAAGCGTGGACCGGCGGCGCGGCGCTGCCGGCGCTCATGCGCCGCGCTGGTCGAGCAGCGCGATGATGTCGGCGCTGGTGCCGGTCTCGCCCAGGCGCGGAAAGATGCGCGTCAGGCTGTTGGCATGCGCGTCGGCGTTGAAGTCGGTCATCGCGTCGATGGCCAGCGTGACGTTGTAGCCGCGCTCGTGCGCCTGGCGCGCGGTCGATTCCACGCCGATGCTGGTGGCGATGCCGGCGATGACCACCTGCGTGACGCGCCGCGCGCGCAGGACCGCGTCCAGGTCGGTGTCGGTGAAGGCACCCCAGGTCTTCTTGGTGACCGTGTGGTCCTGCGGCTGCCGGCCCAGCTCGGGCACGAGTTCGGTCCAGCCGGGCGGGCGGTCGGCCGTGCTGCGCGACTGCTCGGCGCGGCCGGGCGCGCCACCGGCGACATTGACGAGCACGACCGGCAGGGCCTGGCGGCGAAATGCCGCGGCCAGGGCCGCGGCACGCTGCACGACGGGTGCGGTCGGATGCGCCATCGGCAGGCTGACGATGCCGGCCTGCAGGTCGATGACGACGAGCGCGCTGATGGGGTCGAGCGTGGTGATCGGCATCGCCGGGGTCCTCCGTTGCAATTGGGCAATTCTGCCGCAAAGCGCGGTGGCCGCCGCGCGGCGCGCCCGCCCGTGCACAATGGCGCCTTTGCCGGAGCTACCCACATGCGCCGCGACCCGCGCGATGCGGTCCTGTTCGAGCCCTTGCGCAGGGCGCCGGTCGCATCCGGGAACCGCCGCCGCCCGGCGCTGCACGGCAGCGGCACGGGCACGCGCGATCGCTCCGCGCGGTCGTGATGGCCGGCGTGCCGTACCGGTTTGCCTGCGCGGCGCTGCTGCTGGCCGGCAGCGCGCTGCGGGCCCAGGAGCCCGCTGCCGGCGCCGGCGCCGCGGACCCCGACGTGCTGGCGGCGCCGGCGGGCGCGGCGAACGCGGGCGATGGTGGAGCGCGTACGGGCGCGGGCGCCGGCGCGGGTGCAGGCGGCGAGCCCTTCCCCCACCGCATCGAGGGCGACATCGGCCTGGGGGGCTCCTATCTGCACAGCATCGTGAGCGGACAGGTCGTCCCGGTGCGTCCCCTGCCCTACGGCTTTTTCGACTACGAGCGCGCCTTCGTGCGCATCGACACGGTCGGGGTAAAGACGCTGCCGCTGGCCTACGGGCACCTGGAGCTGCTCGCCCGCGCCAGCCAGGACGGCATACGCTCCGACACGCCCAGCCTGCGCGGTATCGCCGCGCGCAGCGTCTCGATCCCGGTGGGCATAGGGAGCTTCCAGGTCACGCCGGTGGGCGGCTTCTTCCTCAACGCCTTTCACGACGTGAACCGTTCCCGCGGCAACCTGGGCGAAGCGATCTGGGCAGCCCAGTTCGAGGCCGCGCGCGTGACCGTCTACCCGCAGCTGGGCGTGCACACGTACTCGGCCAGCTACGTGCAGTACTTCTACGGCCTCAACCGGGTCGAAGCGGCGCGCAGCGGCTACGCGTCCTACCGGCCCGGCAGCGCGGTCGATCCGCTGGCCGGCGCGTTCATCGACACGTCGATCGGCGGCCGCTGGCACGTGGACGTCTCGCTGCGCCACGAGCGCCTGGGGCGCGCGATCGCCGACTCGCCGATCGTGGCGCGCCACGGCCTCGATACCGCCCTGCTCGTGCTCGCCTACCACCTGCCCTGACGGCGCGGCGCGCGCCCCGCCGCACGGCAGATCAAGGCGCCGGCGGCGCTGCGGCCGGCCGGCCGACCACCGGGTGGTACACGCGTTCGACGTGGCCGGTGAGTTCGTCCGGGTAGAAGTAGACCGGGCGCAGGGCGCCGTCGGCGTAGCGCTGGGACTGGTCGTTGAAATGGACCGAGTGCGGGTCGCCGCTCTCGCCGCCGATGGACACGGCCCGCGCCGAGACGCGCTCGCCGAACTCGACGATGGCCACGAAGCTGTTGCCGCTGGTGCCGTAGTACCGGCTCGTGCCCGGATAGCGCTTGGCCCCGTACGAGGCCAGCGAACCCCAGCGCCCCGAGGTGAAGGCGATCGGGATGCTGGGGGCCGCATCGGTGAAGTGCTCCTCGATGTCCCCGCTGATGCGCTCGAAGCGGTTCACCTGGCCCCAGGGTACGCGCCAGTCGCCGAAGTCGGTGCGCAGGCGCTGCGCCACGGCGGCCAGCGCCGACAGGCGCCGCGCCGGGCCGATCCGGTCGGCGATGGCGTCGTAGACGCCGATGCGCCCGTCCGTCGCATCCTCCTGCGCCTCGCTCCAGAGCGCATCGCCCCAGAGCACCGCCAGGGTGGTGGCGACCGAATCGGCCGACCAGCGATAGTCCCAGGCGCGCAGCACCGCGACGGCCCCGGCCAACTCGGCGCGGCGCTCGGCGCCGGCCTCGAGCGCGTCGTAGTCGCGCACCAGCAGCGGAACCAGGCGGGCAAAAGCCGGCAGGTACGAATCGAAGGCGGCCTGGTTCAGGGACGCGGGCGTGAAATCCTTGCGATCGCGCAGCACCAGCGCCGCATGGACCCCGCGCGGGTTCTCCCCTGCCGTGTCCATGTAGCGCGGAAAATCCTCGCGGCGCGGGCTGTCGGCGCCGGCCGCCGAATACGGCCAGTTGTTGGTGTTGGCGATCCAGCCGCCCGGCGGGTTGAGCACGCGCGGCAATTCGTCCAGCGCATGCAAGGGCCCCCAATCGGTCGCCGGATCGGCGCCGTCGACCGGATGCGTGTAGTCGAAGCGGTCGTCCCGGCGCGGCACGAACTGCGGATGCAGGTAGGCGATGTTGCCCTGGGCGTCGGCATAGATGGTGTTGTTGGACGAATTGGCGCGCAGCGCCATGACCGCGAGGAAGGCGGCGTAGTCCTGCGCCTTGGTGCGCAGGAAGGACTGGCTGAGCGCCTCGACCGGCTTTTGCATGAGCGCGATGCTCACCCAGTGCTCGCCGCGCTCGTCGTCGCTGCGGATGACGGGACCGTGGTGGGTGCGGTAGACGGTGAAGCTGCGCCGGGCAAGGCGCCCGTCGGCGGCCTTCCAGGGAACGGTGATGCGGTCCACCTGGACGGGGCGCAGCTCCTTGCCGTAGCGGTAGTACAGGCGCTCGCCCCGGCGCACGATGGTCTCGCGGAAGAAGTCGACGTTGTCGATGCCGCTGGAGGTGTGCATCCAGCCCAGGTGCGCGTTGAAACCCTGGTAGATGAAGAACTGGCCCCAGGTGGCAGCACCGTAGGCGTCGAGGCCCTCGTCGCTGCGCACCTGCAGCTCCGAGCGGAAGAAGAACGAGGTGTGCGGGTTGATCAGCAGCAGCGCATGGTGTGCGGCGGTGTTGGCCGGCGCGATGGCGATGCCATTGGAGCCGCGCGGCTCTTCCGGCGCGGCCAGCTGCGCAGCGGGGGGTGAGGCCGGCGGCGCCGGCGGGAGCGCCTTGCCGTAGAACGCTTGCAGCGGTCCGAGCGCGACGCGTTCGATGTCACCGCCGATGCTGCCTTCGCTGAAGCTCAGCGCCATCCACGGCTCGAAGTGGCGCAGGACGCGCGGATGGACCTGCGGATGGCTGTACAGGAAGGCATTGAGGCCGTCGGCCCAGGCGACCATCAGCGCCTGGAGCCACGGCGGGCTCGCGCGGTAGCGCCGGCGCAACTCGGCCGGATCGATGAACAGCTTCATGCGCAGGTCCTGGAAGACCGCCGATTCGCCCTCGGCCTCGGCCAGGCGCCCCAGCGCATTGAGGTAGTTGGTCTCCACGCGCGGGAAATCGTCCTCGGCCTGCGCGGTGATCATCGCGAACACCGCATCGGCATCGGTCTTGCCCCACACGTGGGCGATGCCCCAGTCATCGCGGGTGATCGTGCTTTCGCGGGCGGCCTGGCGCCATCGCGCCTGCTCGTCGGCGCCGTGCGCGGGCAGCGCCAGCGCCGCCGCCAGCGCCGCCAGCACGGCAGCGAAGAGCGTCCGGCGCCTCAAGTTCTGGCCGCGCTCACTGCGTGCGCCGGCCGAAGCTCACGCCATAGGCGGGCGGGCGCGCCAGCAGGATGGGATCGTCCGAAGGCTCGATGCCATCGGGCAGCGCCAGCGGGTTGAAGTACACCAGGGTCTTTTGCGCCACCGCCTGGTCGGGCACGGCACCGGTGAGTCTGAGCGTGCCGATCTCCACGCGCTCGCGGTCGGCGGGCCAGACCACGGTCGCGTCGTCGACCGGATCGCCCTCCTTGGCCAGCTGCGCCCACAGGTGGAACGTGACCGGGGCCTGGGCGATGCGCCGCGGCAGCTCGGTCATCAGGTAGTCGGGGCCGGCCTTGGCTGCATCGGCGGGCGCCAGCGCGTGCTGGCCGGCATCGGGCAGGATCTCGTAGCGCCCGTAGCGGGTCTTGCCCGCCGCGTTGGTGAACTTGAACGCGTTGACGCCATAGAAGGCCAGCGTGGCAAAGCTCTGCGGCGCCGGCCGCGGCGTCGTGACCCACTTGGCGGCTGCCGGATGCGCGCCCAGGAACTGCTCGATCGGCGTGGGCTTGGCCACGCCGGGCCCGCTGGCGCCCACCGCGCGCAGCATCGCCAGGAAGTCCTCGGGCTTGGAGACGGGGAAGCTGTTGGCCGAGATGCTGACGATGTCGGCGTTTTCGCCGCCGGGCAGTTCGAAACGGATGGCGATGCCGTGCGGGCTGGCCTGCGGGCTGGCATCGGGCATGGTGGGCAGCCCGGTGGGGTCGGAGAAGCGCACGAGCACCGGCACGCCGGCGGCGAAGTGCGGCGCCTTGCTCAGCGTGGCCGCGCCCTTGGCCGGCACGAAGCTGCCGGTGACCAGCACGCCCTTGGCGTGATTGGCGCGGTAACCCGGGTAGGGGCCGCCGGAGAGCTTGTTGAAGGTGTCGACGAAAGCCACCGGCATGGGTTCGTCGGACTCGGGCGCCGCCGGCTTGGCATCGGCCGCGGCAAATGCGGCCACCGACCCGGCGCAAAGGCACAGGGCGAGGACGCTGCTGCGCAGGCTGCGGAATTTCATGGTCGTTGCCCCCGGGCTTCGGAATTGAAGGAGCAGGGACTGTAGCGCCGGGCGCCGGCCCAATCCCACGCGCAATCTGGGGATGAGGGCCGGGCGATCGCACACTGCGCCCCGCCGGTGCACCGGCACGCGGCCATCGGAGGCATTGGGCAACAGGCGATCGGCACCTCGGAGGCCGCGGACGCCGATGACCGGGGGACAGGGCGTCGGTGGCCAATGCGATCGCCCCAATTGCCGCCCGGGGGACCGGCAATCCCGGCACTCGAAGTGCCGGCGTTGGGCGCAACATGGTCCATTGGCCGGCCGGGCGGTTCACGGGTTCGCCGCACCCGGCCGCGCGCAGCTTGCGTCCCCGCGCAGCTTGCGTCCCCGCCCAGCTTGCGTCCCCGCGCAGCTTGCGTCCCCGCGCAGCTTGCGTCCCAATGCACCGGCACCTTCAGGAAATGGCTCAGCGCGCCCGGGCCGTGACAGGCCATCACGCCATGAGCGCAGCAGCAGAGCTTGTCCAAGCCTCGATCCGTCCCGACCGTGATCCGGGCGGGCTCGCGCCGTCCCGGCCTGCCTCCCCTATGGCCCCGGGGCCGGTTCGCATGGCGGCCCCGTGCCGATAGCCCAGCACGTGCCCGATACCGCGAACGAACGGCCCGCACCGGCCCATTCGGCGGCCGCGCACCGACGAGGGCCCACGGCGGTTTCGGCCCTCTGCCTGCTTTGGCTGCTGCTCGCGCAGACGAGTGCACGCGCGCAGGAAGCGGATGCACCATGGATCCGGTTCAACGGCTATGGCACGCTGGGCGAGGTTCATTCGAGCGAGGAACAGGCCGATTTCACCAGCAGCATCGACAAGCCTAACGGCGCCGGCCACAGTCGCGATTGGAGCGCCGACGTCGATAGCGTGATCGCGGCGCAGCTGACGGCGCAGCTGGCGCCGCGCTGGAGCGCCATGATCCAGGTGGTGTCCAAGCAGCGCTATGACAACAGCTACCTGCCGGGGGTCGAATGGGCCAACCTCAAGTTCCAGGCGACGCCCGAGCTCAGCTTGCGCGCAGGCCGCGTCGTCATGCCCAGCTTCCTGGTTTCGGACGACCGGCAGGTCGGCTACGCGATACCCTGGGTACGGCCGCCGCTGGAGGTGTATTCCCTGGTGCCCATCACGAAGAACGACGGGCTTGACGCGAGCTACCGCGTGGAGCGGCACGGCGCGACCAACACGCTCCAATCGAACTACGGCAGCCTGCACACGGTCGGACCGGCTGGCCAAGGGTCCGATGCGCGCAACCAATGGGGCATCTACGACACCTTGGAGATCGGGCCATTGACCGTCCACACGGCCTATCACCAGGCCCACCTCAGCGTCAGCAACCTGCAGGGCTTCTTTTCCGCTTTTCGGGATTTCGGTCCGCCCGGGGACCGCATCGCGAACCAGTACGCTTGCGATGGCAAGCTGATTCCGCTTCGGAGCGTCGGCGTCGACTACGACCCGGGAAGCTGGTTCCTGATGAGCGAGTGGGCGCGCTCCGACGGCCATTGCTTCATCGGTGCACAGTCCGGCTGGTACGTCAGCGGCGGGTATCGGCTCGGCAGTTTCACGCCCTACCTTACGACGGCCGCGCTCAAGGCGCAGAGCAACACCTCGGATCCCGGGCTCGTGCCGGCCGGCCCGCCGACCCTCCAGAGGAACATCGCCGCACTCGACGGGCAACTCAATGCCGTCCTCGCCTCCACCGGGAGCGAGAATTCGGTTTCGGCGGGCCTACGCTGGGATTTCCTCAAGAACATGGACCTGAAGTTCCAAGTCGACCGCATCCACCCGGAGGACGGTTCGGCCGGCGTACTGATGTACGTCCAGCCCGGATTCCGGTCGGGCGGCGACTTCTATGTCTACAGCATGACCCTGGATTTCGTCTTCTAGGCGCCCGGACCGTGAACACGATCGCGGACCGATTTGCCAGGTGTGCCAAGCTCGCCGCACTGATCCTGGGCCTGGGCTTGCAAGCCGGCGCTGGCGCCGCCGATGTCGTGGTGGTCGTTTCTGCCAGGAGCGCGATCAGTTCCCTGAGCCGCAGTGAGGTGGCCGATATCTTCCTGGGCCGGGCGCAACGCTTTCCGGACGGTGCGCCGGCGGTGCCCATCGACCTGGCCGAGGGTTCCGACATCCGCGACGCCTTCTATTCCACGATTGCCGATCGCACGCCGGCGCAGGTCAAGGCGCAATGGTCCAAGATCATATTCACCGGCCGCGGCATGCCGCCGGAGGCGGTCGGCGACAGCGCCCAGGTCAAGCGACGACTGGGCGCAGACCCCAATGCGATCGGCTATCTCGACCGCGCCCAGACCGATGCCAGCGTTCGCGTACTCATGACCAAGTGACGCGCGCGGGGCCGTCCACGAGGACCGCGCGGCAAGCGGCGCGCGGACAAGCGCACAGGGGCCGGATTCAGGCCGGTTGTCGCACCCGGTCCCCGACGCCGTGGAAGCAATAGCGGTTCTTGCCCGAATGCTTCGCCTCGTACATGGCCGAATCGGCGCTCTTGCTCAGGGAATCGGCATCGATGCCGTCCAGCGGGTATCGGCTGATGCCGATGCTGGCCGTCACCCCGCTTTGGGTACCGCACAGGTCGAACGGCTCCGACAGCGCCCTGAGTATCTTCTGCGCCAGGTGCGCCATCTGCGCGTCCTCGCGCAGCTGCGGCAGCAGCGCGACGAACTCATCGCCACCCAGGCGCGCCACGGTGTCGCTGTCGCGCAGGCACGCGCGCGTTCGCGCGGCGACGCCCTGGAGCAACTGATCGCCGGCCTCGTGACCGAGCGTATCGTTGATCTCCTTGAAACCGTCCAGATCGATGAACAGCATGCAGATGCGTTCCTCGCGGCTTTTCGCGTGCTCGATCGCACGGTGCAACAACGACGCAAAGTACCGGCGATTGGGCAGCCTGGTGAGCGGATCGTGGTAGGCAAGAAATTCTATCCGCTCCGCGTCGCTCGCCCGCTTCGACGCCGCGCGGCGGCGGTCGAGCGCCAATCGCCAGCTCAGGTAGCCCATCGCCCCCATTGCCGCGGCGATGAGCGCGCTGACGACCGCTGCGATCCACAGGTAGGAACGGCATCTGGCACGCGCCGGCGCAAGTTGCTCGTCCTCGGACAGTCCGACGACGACCGCCAGGCTCTGGTTGAAGAGTTCGCGGGAAGCGGTGAATCGCCGGATCCCGTCCCACGGACTGGCCTCGAGTTCAACCGTCGGGTCGGCGCCATCGCCGCGCGGCACGAGCTTGGCATAGTCGACGTGGTCGCCGGCCGATACCGTGTCGCCAATTCGCCTTGCGCGGAATACCCCGTCGGCGCCCAGCATGCCCAGGATGCCGGCATCACCCATGCGCACCGCCTCGTAGCCGCTCACGAAGTAGGCGCTGTCGACGGCCACCATGACCACCCCCGCAAACCGGCCATCGGGCGCATCGAGGCGTCGCACGAATCGCAGGTGCCACTCGTCCGACGGCGAGGATCTGCGCGGGCGGCCGACGACGAGGTCGCCGGAGGTGCGGGCGATCCGGAAGTAATCACGGTCGGCGACATTTCGGATCATCACGGGCTTGATGCTGTCTACGATGTTGCCCTGGGCATCGGCTATGGATACGGCAAAGACGAGTTCCGGCGGCAGCAGGCCTTCGGCCTTGAGGCGCCCCAGGACCCGGAAGCCATGGTCTGCCCGGCAGGCATGCTTGATGAATTTCAAGGTCTGGTCGATCTCGCGGACGGAGCGCGCAACCTGCGCCTCGTAGGTCTCGGCTATTTCGCGCGTGGCAACGATCGCGGCGGCACGCGAAGCTGCATGGTCGATGCGAACCAGGGTCAGCGTGGTCGCCCAGATCACGCCCAGGACAATGACCGTTACGGCCGGGAACAGAAAGTGGGGTTCCGTCATCTTGCGCTGGTATCGCGCGAGCCCGGTTCTGCGTAGCCCCTCGGAAGGGACGGGTGCGGTCCGGTCGTTCGCGGTATCGGGCACCTGGCGGGCTATCGGCACGGGGCCGCCGTGCGAACCGGCCCCTGGGGCCATCGGGGCCTCGAGCCGGGACGGCCCGAGCCCGCCCGGATCACGGTCGGGACGGAACGAGGCTTCGACAAGCTCTGCTGCTGCGCTCATGGCGTGATGGCCTGTCACGGCCCGGGCGCGCTGAGCCATTTCCTGAAGGTGCCGGTGCATCGGGACGCAAGCTGCGCGCGGACGCAAGCTGCGCGCGGACGCAAGCTGCGCGGGGCCAGGTGCGGCGAACCCGTGAACCGCCCGGCCGGCCAACGGACCATGTTGCGCCCAATGCCGGCACTTCGAGTGCCCGGATTGCCGGTCCCCCGGGCGGCAATTGGGGCGATCGCAGTAGCCACCGGCGCCCTGTCCCCCGGTCGTCGGCGTCCCCGGCCTCCGAGGTGCCGATCGCCCGTTGCCCGATCGGGCTGATGGCGCCGCGCCGCCATCAGAAGGTCGACCGCGTGTCGACCCCGGTCGCGCGCGTCACCACGGCGCCCGGATCCGGATTTGCGACTGGAAACCCTATCCGCGGTGGCGATCGAAGCGTGGGGCCATACGTAGGATATGAGGTATACCAACCATTTGCCATGGCACGAAAGCAAATGTCGATCAGCGCCGAGCCCTTGGCTTGACGGATGCTTGCCGTGCTGCCAACTCGGTGCGCAGGCGACAGAGGAAGCGATTGATGAAATTCACTTCAAGGATGCTCGGCACCGCTTGCGCGGCAGGTCTGCTCGCGGCTTGCGTCGATAACGGGGGGGACCTTGCTGCCCCAACAGCTCCCGTGATGAGCGTGAGTCCCAGCCATCTGACGTTTGCCCCCCAGGCAGGCTTGGCAGCCAGTGCACCACAGGTCGTCACCGTCACCAATACGGGTAACGCCGCGCTGATCACGCATGCGGTGACCGTGACCGGCACGAATGTGGCGGCCTTTTCCCAAACCGACGGCTGCCCGTCGAGTCTTGCGCCGGGCGCTAGCTGCGCGATCAGCGTGACCTTCCAACCAAGCAAGGCGGGAGCAGCGGCCGCAAGCCTGAGCATCGCGAGCGACGCAGCGGCGAGTCCCAGTACGGTGAAACTCTCCGGCTCGCTCGCCCTGCTGAATTTCTCCACTTTTCAAGCAGCCAGCGTGGAGATCGGCGCGCCCGACATGACCACCGCCGGCTCAGGCGCCGCCACGCCGAGCTCCTTTTCTGCGCCCTATGGGAATCCCGCGGTGGCGCCCGCGGGCACCCTCTATCTTGGCGACTTCGGAAACTTCGCTGTGCTCGGATACGACTCGGTGCCCAGGACGAATGGTGCCAGCGCCGACTTCGTGCTGGGGCAGCCCAACTTGTATACCGGCACGGTCACCGCGGTGGCGCAATCGTCGATAGGGCCTAATCCGACCACAATGCTCGTCTATGACAATCACCTGCTGGTGGCCGACTTTTCAAACAGTCGAATCCTGATCTGGAACCGGCTGCCAACCAGCACGGACGCTCTACCCGATGTGGTCCTGGGCCAAGCGGTCTTTACAACGAATGCCTATGCTTGCACGGCCAGCCGTTTCGGTGCACCGCAGAGCATGGCGATCGTCAACGGCAACCTGGTGGTTGCCGACCAATCCAACAACCGCACGCTGATCTTCCAGGGTGTGCCGGCCGCCAGCAATACGGCGGCAATCGGTGTGCTCGGGCAGCCCGACTTCACGACCTGCAATGCTTACGCAGCATCGGCGAACTCGGTGAATGCGCCAGAGGATGTCGCGAGCGACGGCACCCACCTGCTGGTTGTCGATCTCGCGAATAACCGCGTGCTGATCTGGAATACGACCGATCCGACCACGCTGGCGAACGGTCAAGCGGCCGACATGGTGCTGGGGCAGACCGATTTCGCCAGCGCGGCCGCCGGAACGACTGCGTTGCGCTTCAGCGGTGCCAGCAATGTTGCGATCGATGCGACCACCGGTCGCATGGCGATTGTCGACGCCGGCAACAACCGCGTCCTGGTCTGGTACCAGGTGCCGACCTGCACACCTACGCCCTGCGCGATAACGACGCCAGCCGACGTGGTCCTCGGGCAGATGGCTTTCACCAACGCCAACGTGAATGCGACTGCAGGCACCGGAGCTGCAGGAGCCATCAGCGCCTACGGGCTCAATTTCCCATACGGCGCCTACTTCAATGGCCCCAATCAGTTGATCGTTTCCGACGAATCGAATAACCGGGTACTGATCTACGACGCGAATTGATTCCGCTGGTCGTTCCTGCCCGGCACCAACGCGGCAGACGGTTTACTCGCAGCTTGGGGCGAAGACCCCCTCTCCCGCGGCGCGGGAGAGGGCAGGGTGAGGGTGAGAGTTGTCCTGCGGTGCCGGTCATTGCGGCGGTGAGCGAGCGCGTTACTCGCGCAAGGGCGGTTTGCTTGCCCTCCCGGCCCAGCGCCTGCTCTTCGGCCTCGTTCGTCTACGTCCAACCAAAAAGACCACCCTCTCCCCAGCCCTCTCCCGCGCCGCGGGAGAGGGAGAACTGCGCGGCCCTTTCCCGCGCTGCGGGGGAGGGGGAACTGCGCTTCTGCCGCGCAAACTCCTAGGCCCAGTCGAAGCCGCTGCGCTGCAGCGGCAGCGTGCGGATGCGCTTGCCGGTGGCGGCGAAGATGGCGTTGCACACGGCGGGGATGATCGGCGGCAGCGAGGGCTCGCCCAGGCCGGT
>Ga0116229_10007279_pt1 | contig 17576 bp, 8 predicted proteins | sample S1TSphgellanicum_3_FD_87313 | JGI IMG/M metagenome (GOLD analysis project Ga0116229, IMG submission 87313) | Host-associated microbial communities from peat moss isolated from Minnesota, USA - S1T2_Fc - Sphagnum magellanicum MG | ecosystem: Host-associated > Plants > Peat moss > Unclassified... | reverse complement strand
GGCGTGAGCGGATTCGGGTTCGGCGGGACCAATGCGCATATTGTTTTGGGTCAGCCACCGGCTCCAGTGCGTGCGACAGATCAGCACAGTACAGTGCCGCCGCTTCTGCTGTCGGCGCGCAGTGAAGGCGCGTTGCGCGCGCTGGCGGGCAACTGGTCGGAGCTGACGCGCGATCTTCCGGATGACGAAGCGGCGCCCCTCTTCCGTGCAGCGGCGCGTGCGCGCGACCACCACGGTGTGCGCCTCTCTGTTCCATCGGGGAGTGTCGCCGAGATCAGCACGCTGTTGGGCGATTATGCCCGCGAGATCAAAAGCCCGAAGATTATCGATGACGCCGCGGCGCGGCCGGGCGGCATGGCCTTCGTCTATTCCGGCAATGGCGCGCAATGGGAGGGGATGGCGCGGGATGCTCTGTTGCTCAGCCCGACCTTTCGCGCGGCGATCACCCGCGTCGATGGGTTGCTGGTTGATGAACTCGGCTGGTCGGTCCTGGACGCGTTGTCAGGTACATGCACACGTGAGCTGGCGCGCACCGATGTTGCGCAGCCGATGCTGTTTGCCATCCAGGTGGCGATAAGTTTGGCGCTGCGCGAGGTCGGTGTCGAGCCGGATGTGGTAATCGGCCATAGTGTAGGTGAGATTGCCGCTGCCTGGGCGTCGGGCGCCCTGTCCTTGGAACAGGCTGCCCATGTGGTGGTCGTGCGCAGCCGCTATCAGCATATGACCGCGGGGTCCGGGAAGATGGCCGTACTCGGCACAAGCGTCGCCGAGACAACGGCGCTGATCGAGCGGCAAGGACTCAGGCTTGCGATTGCTGCGATCAATGCGCCCAATTCGCTGACCATCGCAGGGCCCCAGGTGGATCTGATGCGCCTCGCCGAACAGGCGCAGGATCGGGGCTGGCAATTTGCCATGCTCGACCTTGATTATGCCTTTCACAGCCCGGCAATGGATCCGGTCCGCGACGATCTCCTGAAGGCGCTGGATGGGTTGGCACCGCAAGCGGGGCATTGTCGGTTCGTGTCAACCGTCGAGGGTGGCCCACTCGATGGGATGGCGCTTGATGCCGGCTATTGGTGGCGCAATATCCGTGAACCGGTCAGGTTTGCCGATGCGGTCAAGTATCTGGCGGAAAACGGGACCGGCCAGTTTCTGGAGATCGGCCCGCGCCCTGTGCTGCAATCCTATATCCGCGATGTTCTGCGGGCCGCGGATCGTCCGGGGCGGATTCTCGGCACGCTGGCGCGGCGCCCAGCCTCGGAAGATCCGTTTCCGCGCTTTGCGGCGTCCTGCTACGCCGCGGGCTATAACCTTGCGGCGGCGCCTCTATTTGATGGGACGATCAGCCCGCGACGCCTGCCAATCTATCCGTGGCAGCGCGAAAGTTTCTGGATCGCCCTTACCGCAGAGGGGACTGATTTCGGCAAACCGATCTTCGATCATGCGCTGCTGGGATTCAGAAAATCGCCGGGATCGGTCGAGTGGATCAATCTGATCGATCCGGTGCTCTTCCCATGGTTGGCTGATCACAAGGTTGATGACTCGATTGTGCTGCCTGCGGCGGCAATTATCGAGATGGCGCTTGCCGCCGCACGGCATCGCTTTCCCGATGCCGCGGCGATCGATGTGCGTGACCTTGAGATCCGACGCGCACTGACGCTCGATCCCGAGCGTCCGCGCGAAACTTGCTTCCGGCTGCAAGGCGAGTCGGGACATTTTGAGGTATTGAGCCGGCCGCGGCTTGGCGATGAAGCCTGGGCGTTCCACGCAGCGGGCCGCATTGCCGTGACAGAGCCGCTGAGCCAGGAACCAATTTCCCTCACCAAGACGGTTCGGATCATCGGCGCTGACACACTCTATCGTACCGCCAGCGCCCTCGGCCTCAATTACGGGCCGGCGTTTCAGGCGGTACGGCAGATTGAGATTACCGAGCAGGGCGATGCGGTCGCACGGCTGGATGTCGGCACAGCGCCCGAAGAGTTTCTGCTCGATCCGAGGCTGTTGGACGGTGCCTTCCAGGGGATACTTGGCGTGCTATCCGATGGGCTCGGGGTTGAGGCATCCGGCACGATCCTGTTGCCTTGGCGATTCGATTCCGTGCGGTTGGCGCAACAGCCGGGCTCGAAACCGGTTGCGGCGCGGATTCGGATCAACCGTGCGACTCTGCGGGCCGCCAGTGCGGACCTCACGCTGTTTGACGAGTCCGGGCGGGTTTTGGCGCAATTGCAAGGCTGTTGGTTCCGGGCGGCGCCGGTGTCGCGCCGCGGATCGGTCGCCGACCGCAGTTTCCATATGGTCACGGTGCCCGTGCCGCTTGAGATTCAGCCGCATGGTTTGGCACTGGCGCTACGCCCGGATGATCAGGGCGAGGTGCCGGAAGCCACCTTGCTGGCCGATGCGATGATCGCGTCGGCGGGTCATCGCAGTCTCATTGCCTTGGTGCCGACCGGCGCCGCTTTCACCATCGACTCGCTGGTCGAGAGCCGGATGATTGCGCAAGATGCTGCGCCGCTAGCGGGGTTCCTGCTGAATTTGCTGGCGGCGCATGATGCGGCAATTGAAGAGGATGGGGTTTGGCACCTCGCCGCCGATAGCGGGCTGCCGGCACCGGAAGCGATCTGGCAGTCGCTGTTCTATAGCGCACCGGGGCTTGCGGCTGTCTCTGCGCTGCTGATCCGGGCCGTCGAAGCCTTACCTGAGACGCTGACGAGCGGGTTCGGGTCGACGATGATGCCCGCGCAGCTGCGCCAACAGTTGCTGCTCGGTGAGCCGTTCGGCGATCGGATCGTGGAGGCTTTGGCGCAGGCGATATCGGGGATTGCCGCAGGTTGGCCGATTGACCGCCCGCTGCGCATCCTGGAGATCGGGGCCGGCATCGGCACGGTCGCACGGCGCTTGCTGCCGCGCCTCGAACGGCTCGGTATTTCGATCACCTATCTCGCGACCGATCCGGGCGATGATCCGGTGGCGCAATTGCACGAGGCGCTTGCGCGTCATCAAAATGCACAGGTGCGACGCTGGAATCCCGCAGAGCCGGACGATGCCGCTGCACCGAAATCGCAGAGCGTCGATATCGTGATCAGCGCCTATGCCTTGACCTTCGGCACGGTGGCCGGTGCGTTGGAGCGTGTCGTCGCCTGTCTGGCGCCAGATGGCGTGCTGTTTGCCGTCGAGCCGTCGCCCAATCGAATTTTGGAGTTCCTATTCGGGCAGCAGCCTAACTGGTGGTCGGGCTTGAGCGCGCCAAGCCTCACAAGATCGCCCCTGCGCGACGGGGCGACCTGGGTCAAATTCCTGACCGAGAACGGCCTCCATGATGCGCGGTCGTCGCTCGTCGGCACCGATCCCTGGAGCCTCACATTGCTCGCCGCTCAGGCGCAAGCGGTGGCATTGCCGCTGCCAGTCGCCGAGGGTTCCTATGCCATTGTCGCCGATGCAGACGATCCGCTGTATCTGGCGCTTGCGGATGAGCTTGCGGCACGGCACATGGCGGTTTCTTTTGTGCCCCGCGGCGATGCCGGACGGACGATCGAGCATGGCAGCTTGGTGGTCTTACTGCCATCCGCTGCGCCACGCCCGGCTGCGGAACTGCTGGCCGAGGCGGCGTTGCTCGCCCGGCAGGTTGCTGCTGCGCAGGGCAAATTATGGCTGGTGACGCGCGATGCCCACACGGTATCGCCGCCGAACGCTGCCATTCTGGGGCTGGGCCGGGTGATCGCCAACGAGATGCCGGGGCTTGGATGCCGTCGGATCGATCTGGCCGGCAAGCTTGATGTCGCATCAGAAGCTGCGGCGCTCGTCAGTGAGATTGCGATCCGCGATGGCGAGTCCGAGGTGATCTGGACGTCAAACGGCCGCACCGCAGCACGGGTTCGTCGCGGATTACCACAGCCGGAATGCGACGGCCCGGATGAGGTTATCCTGTCACTGTCCGAGCCCGGATTTCTCGATAGTCTGCGCTGGCGCCGTCGCGTTGCCGCCGTGCCAGGGCCGGGCGAAGTTGCGATCGAGGTTAAGGCCGCCGGTCTCAATTTCCGCGATGTGATGTGGGGCATGGGGCTGTTGCCCGACGAGGCGTTGCTGGATGGTTTTGCAGGCGCGACGCTGGGCATGGAATGCGGCGGTATCGTCAAAGCGATCGGCCCCGGCGTCGACAATGTTCAGGTCGGTGATCGGGTCATGGCCTTTGCACCGGCGTCGTTCGCGACCAGCGTGATCACGCGCGCCGATTGCGCGGCACGGCTCGCCGACGAAATCAGCTTCGAAGCGGCAGCGACCATCCCGGTTGCGTTCCTCACTGTGCTCTATTCGCTGGCGCGGCTTGGGCGTCTGCAGCGGGACGAAACGATCCTGATCCATGGCGGCGCCGGGGCGGTCGGTCTTGCGGCGATCCAGTTTGCTCAGCATGTCGGCGCCACCGTCATTGCAACGGCAGGCTCGCCGGTCAAACGGGCGATCCTGCGCGCGATCGGCGTCGATTATGTATTGGATTCGCGGAGCCTGCGCTTTGCCGATGAGGTCATGGAGCTGACCCGCGGCGAAGGCGTCGATATGGTGCTGAATTCGCTCGGTGGCGAAGCGATGGAACGCAGCCTTGGGCTGCTGCGGCCGTTCGGCCGGTTCCTTGAGCTGGGCAAGCGGGATTTCTATCAGAATACCCGGATCGGCCTCCGCGCGGTTCGCCATAATATCTCGTATTTCGCGATCGACGCGGATGAGCTGGTGGCCCGCCACCCGGCGATTGCGCGTTCGCTGCTGGAGGAATTGCAGGCGCTGTTCGCGACCGGCGATTTGCAGCCCTTGCCCTATTTGTCGTTGCCTTTTTCCGAGGTCACCGAAGCCTTCCGGCTGATGCGCGCCTCCGGCCATATCGGCAAGATCGTGCTGACCCCCGATGCGGCGGTGGTGCCGGAAGCCGAGTTGCCCCAGACTCTTGCACTGCGCGATGACCGGACGTTCGTGATTAGCGGCGGTCTCTCCGGCTTCGGTCTGGCGACAGCCCGCTGGCTGATCGAATCCGGCGCCCGGCATGTGGCGCTGCTCAGCCGGAGCGGCTCGACCGCCGTTGGCGCGGCATCGGCGCTCGCGGCGCTGCGTAAAGCCGGCGCGAAGACCGCAACCGCCTTTACCTGCGATGTCAGCGATGAAGCCCGGCTCGACCGGACCTTGTCCGAGATCCGCGCGATCATGCCGCCAATCGGTGGGGTGATCCATGCCGCGATGATCCTCGAAGATGGTCTGGTCGCGTCGCTGGATGAAGCCAAGTTCCAGTCTGTGCTGCGTCCGAAGCTTCAGGGCGCGGAATTGTTCGATCGGTTGACGCGCAGCGACCCGATCGAGCTGTTCCTGCTGTTCTCGTCAGCGACCACGTTGCTGGGTGCGCCGGGGCAGGGTGGCTATGTCGCGGCCAATCTGGCACTCGAAACGCTGGCGGCACGCCGCCGCGCTGAAGGCTTGCCCGCATTGGCCGTGGCGTGGGGACCGATCGCGGATGCCGGCTATTTGGCGGATCATCCGGCGCAGCGCGATGCACTGTCCCGGCGGTTGGGGGCTGTGCCGATGGAAGCAGGGCCGAGCTTGGCCAGCTTGCCCGCGATGCTGGCCTCCGGCCTCGCATCGGTGGCGCTCGCCGAGGTCAATTGGGGTGCCGGTAAATCCCATCTGCCGATTCTGTCAGAGCCGCTCTTCGATGCGGTGGCCGGCCGCGCTGATGCACGGGGCGACGGCGCTGACATTGCGGATCTCCTCGCCGGCAAGAACCCTGACGAGGTGAAGGAGATCGTACTCGGCCTGCTACTCGACGAGATTGCGGTGATCCTGCGTGTCGGCAAGGCGAAGCTGGACCCGAATCGTCCGCTTTCGGAAATCGGCATGGATTCGTTGATGGCGGTCGAACTCCGGATCGCGATCGAGCGGCGCTTGGGCGTTGAAATCCCGGCGCTGATGCTGAATGAAAGCGTGACCCTGGTCGCTATGGCGGCGCGTATTGCGCAGTCACTGGGCGGGCAAATCGAGGCGGAACCGGAGATCTCGGTCGTGTTGCAGCATGAAACATCGAACGAGGTCGACGCGGCCGAACTCGCCAACCGGGTGATCCGCAAGCGTCAACCGGCGCTCGGGGCCAGTGAATGATCGAAAGCGATCGGAAATTCGGCCTCACAGCCGGTGCGAAGGCCAGCCTGCTGAAGCGGATGACCGGCGGCCTCGCCCGGCAGGCAGTGGCGCTGACCCAGCCCGAGCGCCAATCCGACTCGTTCGAGCTGCCCGGTCTTCGCGAAATCAAGATGATGCGCAAGGCCGCCGACGGGCTCGGCATTGCCGATCCTTATTTCAAGATGCATGACGGCCTCGCCGCGGCCGAGACCGTGATCGAGGGCAAGCGCTACCTCAATTTCTCGTCCTATAATTACATCGGGATCAATGGCGATCCGCGGATTGCCGCTGCGGTCGGCGACGCCGTGCAACGCTATGGCACGTCGGTTTCGGCGAGCCGTATGGTCTCGGGAGAACGCCCGCTACATCGCGCGCTTGAGCGTGCTTTGGCGGACTTATACGGCGCGGAAGATTGCATCGCCATGGTCAGCGGCCATGCGACCAATGTCACGGTGCTTGGTCATTGTGTCAGGCCGGGCGATCTCATCATCCATGACGAGTTGGTCCATAACTCTGTGATGCAGGGCGCGCTTCTCTCCGGCGCGCGGCGTTTTTCGTTCAAGCATAATGATGTTGCCGCCGCCCGGCAGGTGCTTGCCGCGCAGCGCGATGGGCATAAGCGGGCCCTGCTGGTGATCGAAGGCCATTACAGCATGGATGGCGATATCCCGGATCTGCCGCAATTTATCGCGCTTGCCCGCGCGTTCGATTGCTGGATCATGGTGGACGAGGCGCATTCACTCGGTGTGCTGGGGCAGGGTGGGCGTGGTATTGCCGAGCATTACGGCGTCGATCCGACTAGCGTCGATCTCTGGATGGGGACGCTCAGCAAGTCGCTGGTCTCGTGCGGCGGTTACATCGCCGGCAAAGCCGAGCTGATCGATTTCCTGAAACATTCAGCACCGGGTTTCGTCTATTCGGTCGGATTGGCGCCGCCGCTCGCCGCCTCGGCCCTGACCGCGATCGACATCATGCGCGCCGAGCCGGAACGCGTCGCACGGCTAAGCCACAATGGCGCCCGATTCCTGGCTCAGGCGAAGGCAGCCGGGCTGGATACCGGCAGCTCGATCGGGACTGCGATTATCCCGGTCATCACCGGCAGTTCAATTAAGGCCGCACGCCTTGCCGAGGCGATGTTTTCAGCAGGCGTCAATGTGCAGCCGATCCTCTATCCGGCCGTGCCGGAACGGGCGGCGCGGCTGCGCTTCTTCATCTCGTCAGCGCATCAGGACGAACAGATCGATCGCGCGGTTGCTACGCTCAAGACCGAGATGGCGAAACTGTAAGCGTTCCAGACAAGGCTTTTCTAGGACGCGTTTTCGTACCGGTTGGCCGCCAGTTTGGCGATTGTGTCGATCATCAAGGCCGGATTGATCGGCTTGGTCAGGAATCCGGCCGCGCCGGCGCGCTCCCAAGAGGCGCGCTGATCGTCGAAAGCGTTGGCGGTCAAGGCCACGATCGGCGTCGTCCGGTTCGGGCCGTCGCCGCCGCTAATCGCCGTGGCAGCATCGAGTCCCGACATTACCGGCATCTGCATGTCCATCAGAATGAGGTCGAACGGGCGATTTTCCGCAGCTTCAACCGCGTCGGCGCCGTTCTCGACCGAGGAGAGATCCCATCCAAGCGGTTGCAGGAAGAGCTCTACCAGCCGGCGATTGACCGCATTATCCTCGGCGAGCAGGATTCGGAGCGCCGACTGTTTTTCTTCGATCGCGGTTGCGGTCTCGCGATCGTCCGGTTCGCTCTCTTCGGCACTTTCGGCTTCAACCAGCGGGATTTCGAGCCGGAAGGTTGAGCCGATTCCGAGGGCACTGCGCGCCGTCAATGTCCCGCCCAGCAATTCCGCCAGCCTGCGGCTGATGGCCAGCCCCAATCCGGTCCCACCATATTGGCGGGTCGTGCCGGCATCCGCCTGCTCGAAATTCCGGAACAGGCGACCCATTGTCTCGTCGGTCATGCCCATGCCGGAATCAATGACTTCGAACCAGAGCTGGGGATGGCCGCCGGGCGCGGCCGGGGATTGGCCGATCACAATACGGATGCCGCCTTCTGACGTAAATTTTACAGCATTGGAGACGAGATTGAACAGAATCTGCGTCAGGCGCAGAGAATCAGACCGGATTAAGGCCGGAAGGTCGGGTGCCATATCCACATTCAGGGTCAATCCGCGTTCGGCCGCTTTGGGCGACCATAAGGCCTGCAAATTCTGGACGATTTTCGTGAGGCTGATATTGCCGATATCGACGGATAATTTTCCCGCCTCAATCTTGGACATGTCCAGAACGTCATTGATGAGGCTCAGTAGCACCTCACTGCCGTTCAGCAGAATGGATACATATTCGCGGCCTTCGTCCGATAAGGGGATGTTGTTCAACAGCCTCGCGGCGGAGGTTACCGCGTTCAGTGGCGTGCGGATCTCATGGCTGATCGTCGCAAGGAACGCCGACTTGCTGCTGCTGGCCGCTTCGGCAAGCCGGCGCTGCTGCTCAGCGACTTCATTGACCGCGCGCAAGGATTCGCGCGCCCGAATCGAGTTGATGGTGGCAACAACCAAATGCGCGATATACAAAAACCCTGCCATCCAGAGCACGGGCAACGCCCATTTATCGTTTGAGTTGATCAGTATCGGCAAGGAGAATAAGAGAATTGTTGGGCTGATCATGCACGCGATCAACAAAGTCGGCGCAGCCGCCAGATGAATACATAAATGGATCATCGCCCCGCACAGGACGAAGACGGAAAACAACTCACCGGCAGAGCCGCAATTGATCAGGTACAAAACGATCGAAACAAAAACAACCGTATTCAATGTCAGAAGACTGGTATATCCGATTGATATTAATCTTGATATTTTAGGACGTGATAAAACGATGTAGCGGTCGACCAATACGATCGTAATCTGGGTTACCAATACAGCAACGAACCACAAGGCAGGAATAATTGACGGGTGAAGTAAATAACCGGCAATAGCAATGAAGCCGCCAACACCAACGCGCACATAAACTAAAGGCGCATGTGATTTTGCAGCCTCGTGATAATTATTGAAATTCTTGCTAAAATCTACCGCAGTCACGATACAAGCTCCATTACGCCGAATTCACTGGATCCGTAACATTTTCACGAACCAAGGCCCTACTTATTGGCATCAGCGAAACATTTAGCGGCTCAGCAAAGCGAACGCCCAGCTGATCTTGACAAAAGAGCTTGCGTGAGGAACCGTCACGGCGGAATGCACCCTCACCGCAATGAAATATCAGAAACATTTAAGTCTAGTTAATGATGTCGAAACATCGGATTCTAGGGAAGCTAGGGTCATACACGCGGCGTTGACATGGAAACGGCACGGATACGGGCCGCGTAGATCAAATTGATACATTAAATTCAATTGGATTTTCTCTAAGATTTTAAGGATATTTTCGACGTCTCGTTCAATCGCAGTTTGCCGATCGTTGCGAACAGCTTGGTGTCCGAGATTGCCGGTACCTTGATCGCTTTGCAAGCCGTTACCGCGAGGGTACAATTGTATCATGGCTCAGTATCGAAAACCCTCGGCGGAATCGCCTCGACCCGCGCCGGCGCCGCCTCATTTCATTGAGGCGTTTACAGGTGTCCTGAGCGATGCTGAGTGTGCAGCGATTATCGATCGGTTCGAGCAGGATCCGCGTAAACATCCCAGCCGCACGGCAACGACTGATACGCCGCTGGTGCGCAGCGGCACGATGCTGGTGCTGCCGCGCTATCCGGAATGGGCCGATATTTGTCGCCGGGTGACGGAGATCACGAGAACCTGTCTCGATCTTTATGCCAGCCGATATGCCAGTCTGAAATTCCTGGCCCAGCCCGAGAATTGCGTGATCAATCCGCCGATTATGGAGCGGATCGAACCGGGGCAGGGCTATGGCTATCATATTGATGCGGGTCCCGGCGGCACGCATGACCGGCTGGTATCGGGCCTGATCTATCTTCGGGACATCACCGAGGGGGGCGAAACCGAGTTCCCGTACCAGATGCTGCGGGTGCCCCCGAAAGCGGGGACATTGATGTTGTTTCCACCGTTCTGGACCCATCTGCATCGGGGCAATAGTCCGGCTAAGCAAGTCAAATATAATCTTACGAATTACGTCGTCGTCAGGCCGGTCGAACCATCACCGCCCGCATCGTAAAGGCCGCCGTGATCGGCGGCGGGCCGAGCGGTCTGATGGCTGCTGAGACGCTGGCCGCCGCTGGAGCTTCAGTCACTCTGATCGAGGCGATGCCGAGCCTCGGCCGCAAATTCCTGATGGCGGGGCGGGGCGGTCTCAATCTGACGCATAGCGAACCGTTCGATCGCTTCATAGCGCGTTACGGCGATCAGGCGGCGTGGCTGGCGCCTCTATTGGAGTCGTTCGATCCGCGGGCGCTGCGCGATTGGGTCCATGGTTTCGGGATCGAGACCTTTGTTGGAACCAGTGGCCGGGTATTTCCAGTCGGGTTGAAAGCATCGCCGCTGCTCCGCGCCTGGATCGGGCGTTTGGTGCGGCTCGGCGTGACGATTAAGGTCCGGCATCGCTTCGTGGGGTTCGAGGGGCCGCGTATGGTCCGCGTGATTGGGCCAAATGGCGCCTGCAGTGAGCCTGTCGATCTCGTCATCCTGGCGTTGGGTGGCGCGAGCTGGCCAAAGCTGGGGTCAGATGGTAGCTGGATCCCGACGCTCGACGCGCTAGCCATTCCGATTGCGCCGTTGCGGCCGGCCAATTGCGGCTTCACGGTCGCCTGGTCGCCGAAATTTCGGGAGAAATGGGCGGGGACGCCGCTGAAATCGATTCGGCTTTTCCATGCAGGCCGCATGTCCGTGGGTGAAGCCATGGTGACCGAGCGCGGGATCGAGGGGGGCGCGGTCTATGCCTTGTCGTCCGCGCTGCGCGACACCATCGATCGCGATGGACATGCTGATCTCGGGCTCGATCTGAAACCGGGTCTCAGCGAGGCGGATTTGGCGCAGCGGCTGAATCGCCCCCGACAAGGCGCCAGTTTGAGCAATTTTCTGCGCAAAATCGCGGCATTGCCGCCGATTGCGGCAAGCTTGATGCGCGAATGCGTCGGCGCGATCCCGGCCGACGATCCCGTCGCCCTGGCGCATGCGATTAAAGTCGCGACGCTCCGGCTCGAAGCACCCTTCAGCCTCGACCGTGCGATATCCACGGCGGGGGGCGTGCGCGTGACGGCGCTCGATCAGCGCATGATGCTGAAAAATCGGCCGGGCGTCTTCGTTGCGGGCGAAATGCTCGATTGGGAGGCACCGACCGGCGGATATTTGCTGCAAGCCTGCTTTGCGACGGGCCGTGCCGCCGCGTTGGGCGCACTGAGTTGGATTAACGAACTCTTACCATAGCGCGGTACCGCGACCTGTTGCCGATCGGTCACAGATGTTGACTACCATTCAGTTACACGAAGACTACAGTTTCGCATTGCACAGGCTTTGCGTAATGGGCGTACATCGACGGTGCCAATGCCTGCGAGGGCAATAAGGCATGCCGTCTATGGGTTGTTAAGAGGGGACATTTAATGCGCCAAAAAGGTAATATGGGGCGGTTGTCGGCAATGAATGCGCCATCACGTCGCATTTCCGGCAATCCGGCGATGGATGATCTACAAATTGCGAAGCGTCGGCTGCAGGCCGCTTGCCGCGTCTCGGTAGCGGCGATTGCCCTGCTCTCGGGCGGCACCGCCGCGTTCGCGCAAACGGCACCGGCGACGACGCAGAGCGCGCAGGCATCTGACCAGTCGCTTCAGGAAGTGGTCGTCACGGGTTCGGCGATCCGGCGGACGGATAACGAAACGGAAGCGCCGCTGACGGTTCTCTCGAGCGAGGATCTTCAGAAAAAGGGCATCATCAACGTCTCCGATGCCGTGCGTTCGGTCTCGGCGGATAATAGCGGCACGATCCCGACTGCTTTCGGTGACGGCTTTGCTGCCGGCGCATCGGGTGTCGCGCTGCGTGGTCTGACCGTGAACTCGACCCTCGTGCTGGTCGATGGCTTGCGCAATGCCAATTATCCGCTGGCGGATGACGGCGAGCGTGGTTTCGTCGATTTGAACTCGATCCCGATGGGCGCGCTCGACCACGTCGATGTCTATAAGGACGGCGCATCCTCGATCTATGGTGCCGATGCCATCGCCGGTGTGGTCAACATCATTATGAAGCCGACCTTCGAAGGGTTGGAAGCCACCGTTGAAGGCGGCGATAGCCAGCATGGCGGCGGCGAACAGGGCCATGTCAATATCCTGGCCGGTACCGGCGATCTCGCGACCGATCGCTACAACGTCTATTTCGACCTTGAAGCCGAGACCGACAATAAGATTGGGGTCGATCAACGCGGCTATCCGTTTAATACCGGCGATACGTCGAAGAGTGGTGGTTATCCGCTTACCAGCCCGGTCTCCACGATCGGCGCGGTCGCGCCTTCTGGGCCTTTGACCAACGGCAGCATTCTCGGCGGTAACCTAGCCGGCCCCTATCAGCCTCTCGGGGCCTGCACGGGCGGCACGAAGCTGCTTAATAACTCGCCGTTGGGCGATCCTGGAAAATACTGCGTGCAGAATTTCGCCACCTATGGCGACGATCAGCCACAGCAGGATCGGTTCGGCGGCATGGCACGCTTCACCACCAAGCTGGGTGACGACGCAACCGCCTACTTGATGACCAGTTTCTTCCAGAACAAGGTCTATGTCGACGGTGCGCCGGCGAGCATTCAGACATCCACGCCGAACAACACCGATAATATTGTTTTGCCGGTTACGCTCAACAGTGGCGCGCTCGATCCATATGATCCGTTCGCGAAGAAGGGTGAAGCCGCGCTTATTTCCTATGCGTTCGGCGATATCCCGGCATACTCTGTTGAATCCAACCATGTGTTGCGTGAGGTGCTCGGCGTCAATGGTACGGCCTATGGCTGGGACTATACCGGCGATATCAACATCAATCACGAATATCTCGATACGACATATAATGGCTATCTGAACTACCCAGCGCTTATTAACGCTATCGAGAATGGTCTCTATGATTTTTATAACCCGTCGAAGACCCCGGGTTCGGTCATCTCCTCGCTGTCGCCGCAGGTAAAGAAGACCTCGACGACCGATCTAGACTCGATCGACGCATCGGCAACCCGTCCGGTTTACGATCTCCCTGCCGGTCCGTTGCAGTTCGCATTCGGAATTGGCGCTCGCTATGAATACACGAACGATCCGAACATCAATCCCGACCAGGAAACACAAGGCCTTGGCCTTGCGACAACCTCAGGCGATCGCTTCGTTTACGACACATTCCTAGAGTTAAGCGCACCAATCATCACCGGCATGAATGTCGATTTGTCTGGCCGCTACGATCACTATTCCGATTTTGGCGATGCCTTCTCGCCCAAGGCAGGGATCACCTATAAGCCGGTCGAGGAATTGCTGTTCCGCAGCACCTTCTCGCAGGGCTTCCGGGCACCCAGCTTTTCGGAAGACGGCAATAGTGCGTCGGAAGGTTTCGTCACCTACACGCCGCCAACCTCGTTCGTTAACGCCCATGGCGGCGACATTTACGCCCAGCCGTATAGTTTGGCCCAGGAAGTCCTTGCCAATAAGGATATTCAGCCTGAGCATTCGACCAGCTACACGTTTGGCACGGTGATCGAACCAATTCCAGGCTACAGCGCGTCGATCGATTACTACAATATCAAGGTCAACGGCATCATCGAGGCGGCAGACCCGTCTGCGGCACTTACCGCGTATTACGCTGGTCAGCCGATTCCGACGGGCTACACTCTGACTCTCGACAATCCCGATCCGCTGCATCCCGGTGCTAAGCGCCGCGTGCTTGTTGTCGGCGCGCCTTATGTCAATGGCAGCTGGAAGAAGACCGACGGTCTCGATTTCGATTTCCGTGGCAAGGTCGAACTGCCCTACGATATCACCTATCATGGCGATCTGAGCTTCACCGACATTCTGAACTATAAGGTGCGGCAGCCGGACGGGACCTCGGTCAGCTATCTCGGCTATCAGAGCCCGTATATCCTGTCGTCGGGTGCTGGTACGCCGCAATATCGCGGCAGCTACACGAACAGCTTCGATTACGGTCCGGCCAACGTAAGCGTGACCTGGAATTATGTCAGCGGCATCAAGGAAAGCACGACCGACTTGATCGGCTCGACCGCGTGCCTTGAGACCGGCCCGAGCGGCAATCCATACCCCTATGGTTGCAGCACCAAGCCGTTCCAGGACATCGATCTGACCGCGAGCTACCAGATCAGCGACTCGCTGTCGATCTATGGTGCGATCCTCAACCTGCTCGACAAGTCGCCGCCGTTCGATCCGCTTGACTATGCAGGCGTAAACTACAACCCGACCTTCGCGCAGTCCGGTATTGTCGGCCGGTTCTTCCGGTTGGGCATGACCTATAAGATCGGCGCACCGAGCAAGCCGTTGCCGGTCGCACCGACCGTCGCGCCGACCCCGGTTGCACCGCCGCCGCCTCCGCCGCCTGTGGCGAAGCCGGAAGCTCAACGTGAGTTCCAGGTGTTCTTCGACTTTGACAAGTCGAACATCACCGAAGCTGCTGCCAGCGTGATCAAGGCCGCCGCGGATGTGGTGAAGTCGGGTGGTGTTGCTCACATCACCGTCACGGGTCACACCGATACGGTCGGCTCGGCGAAGTATAATCAGGCCCTGTCTGAGCGGCGTGCCGCTGCGGTCAAGGCGGCGATGGTCTCTGATGGCGTTGATGGTGGCGAGATCACCACTGTTGGCGTCGGCAAGACCGGGTTGCTGGTCCCGACGGCGGATGGCGTGCGCGAGCCGCAAAATCGTCGCGCGGTTATCGACCTGCAATAAGACGACAAGGTGCCGGGGCGGTTTTGCCCCGGCGCAATGCAGTGACGGCAGAGGCCCGGCTACCCAGCCGGGCCTTTTTGCGTGTAAGCTCTGAGCTGAGCGATAGGGTTCACTTCAAGCAAGGTGTTGGTCATGGCGGGCAGCGTCAATAAAGTCATTCTGGTCGGCAATCTCGGCAAGGATCCGGAGATCCGCTCGACCAATGACGGTGCCAAAATCGCAAGTTTTTCAATCGCCACCTCAGAAAATTGGCGCGATCGGGCGTCGGGCGAACGGCGCGAGCGCACCGAATGGCACCGGGTGGTGGTGTTCAACGATAATCTGGTCACGGTGGTCGAACGGTTTTTGCGCAAGGGCAGCAAAGTCTATATCGAAGGCGCGCTCCAGACCCGGAAATGGACGGATAATTCCGGCCAGGAGCGCTATACGACCGAAGTGGTGCTCCAAAAATACCGCGGCGAGCTGACCATGCTGGATGGGCGCCAGGGCAGCGGCGATGCCGGCGACAGCGATTCGGGCGGCTATGCCGAGTCGGCCAGCCAATCCTATAGCAGCACCCGCAGCAGCGCCCCTACGTCACGTCCACCGGTCCAGGATCTCGATGACGATATTCCGTTTTGAGGGTATGTCCCTTCTTTCCCTCCCCCTTGTGGGGAGGGTGGCGCGCCAGCGACGGGTGGGGAATCTCTCCGCGTGGAATAACGCTGGTGGCTAGAACCCCACCCGTCGCTCCGCGCCACCCTCCCCATAAAGGGGAGGGAAAGAAGGGTTAGGGCGAAGAGGCCGCGATCACGGGGGACACAACCTTATTCGGCGCACCCTGTCCAACCAACCGCGCCAAGATCGTCAGCGCGATCAGCGTCGATCCCCATGCGGCAAGCTGGATACCTGAGGGTCGATCGGAATATCCGACCAACGCATGGAGCGCCCGGCCGATCAGGCTGTCGACTGGCAGCACGGCCGAGCTATCCCAAAGCTGATCGCCCCAACTCGGCAGCAAGTCATTGGCGGCGAGCAGTGATGCGGCCTGACCCGCCATGCCTGCGGCGAGGAGCGCGATCATCCAGTGGGTGACGCGGAACAGATGCCGCACCGGGATCGCCAACAGGCCGCGATAGAGCAGCAAACTGACCAGCGCCCCGGCGCCAATGCCGAGTAGTCCACCGCTGAGCAAAGCCACATTGCTGTCATGGCTCGACACCGCAATGCCATAGAGGAACAGCACAATTTCAGAGCCCTCGCGCAACACAGCTACGGCGACCACGATCGCCAGCGCCAGCAAAGATCGGTCACCCGCCGCGACAGATCTTCCGAGCGACCGGGCATCGCGCGCCATCTCGCGTCCATGCTTCGCCATCCAGATCACGTGCCAGCTCAGCATCAGAACCGCGAGCAGCAAGATGCTGGCGGTAAAAATTTCCTGGCCGAGGCCTTCGAGCGCCGCTGAAATCACATCCGCGAAACCGGCCACCAGCCCCGCGCCCAGGATCCCTGCCGCGATTCCGCCGGCGATCCAGCGGCCGCGGTACGGCACGTCTGTCGTGGCGGCCAGCACGATCCCGATGATCAGCCCAGCTTCTAGCACTTCGCGAAACACGATGATCAGACTTGCCAACATCCGCGTTTTGCCATTCGTTGCGACAGGTGGGGTTAGACCTATCGCGAATCATTCGCATTAACAAGAACTCTGTCGTGAGGGCAAATGCGGCACGGGGCCCGGTTTTTTTTGAAGCAATTTTTTCAGGCGCCACGCTCGATCGGGGCAGCGTTCCCGAGTTCGGCGGCGCTAGGCGAGGCGATGTTGCGTCCCGTCGATTTCTCACGGCTGAAGACTATCGTCGAGTTCGGCCCCGGCACGGGACCCTTCACCCGGCTGATCGCCGCGCGCTTGAACCCGTCGCAGCGTTATCTGGGCATCGAACTCAACGATGCGTTCTACCGGTCGCTGCTTAGCCAATTTCCGACGCTTAGCTTCGAGCAGGGCAGTGTCGAGGATCTTGGGCAGATTCTAAGCAAGCACGGGATCGGACCGGTCGATGCGATCATTTGCGGCCTGCCCTGGGCATCCCTGCCGGTCGCGTTTCAGGAACGGGTCTTTGCCGAAATCGCGCGGAGTCTCGCGCCCGGCGGCGTGTTCGTCACCTTCGCCTATCTGCAAGGGCTTTGTTTGCCGGCAGCCTGGGCGTTACGGCGCCGGTTACGGCAGGGTTTTGCCTCGGTTAGTCATACGCCGATCGTCTGGGCGAACCTGCCGCCGGCTTTTGCCTATGTCTGCCGCAATTGATAGAGCGTCGGGTCCGGGATATCTGCCTCTTGGAATCCCTTACGCCGGAGCAGGCAGGAATCGCACGCGCCACAGGCCAGATTAGGTGGGGCCGGATCGTAGCAGCTTAGCGTCTGCGAAAAATCGACACCCAGAAGGGTGCCGCGGCCGATGATCGCGGCCTTGTCCAGATGCATCAGCGGGGTGTGGATCGTCAGACGCTGCCGCCCCTCGATCCCGGCCTTGGTCGCAAGATTGCCGACCTGCTCGAACGCCCGGATGAATTCCGGCCGGCAATCCGGAT
>Ga0116229_10007278_pt1 | contig 17577 bp, 10 predicted proteins | sample S1TSphgellanicum_3_FD_87313 | JGI IMG/M metagenome (GOLD analysis project Ga0116229, IMG submission 87313) | Host-associated microbial communities from peat moss isolated from Minnesota, USA - S1T2_Fc - Sphagnum magellanicum MG | ecosystem: Host-associated > Plants > Peat moss > Unclassified... | reverse complement strand
GGTAATGGGAACCATAATGAAAATAAAGTTCTTAATGAAACATCAATAGTATTGTGCCATGCCATTGAAAACTTGAATGTCCTTAGGTGTTTTCGATGTAAGCATGTGAATAATAGCCAAAATCTTCTTTAGATCTTGTAGCTTACCTTCCTTGGATACCACATATCCTAGAATAATGTCTAAATGCATGAAGAACATGCACTTTTCAAGGTTCGAGCTTATATCGAATTTTCTGCATTTATCAAAACATAGTTGTAACTTTGTTAAATGGGTGTTCAGATCATTGAACATGCTAAAGTCATCTAGGAATAATTTCATGAACATTCCAAGATAGTCCTTAAAAGTTGTATTCACCGCTTATTGATAAGTTGGTTGAGCATTCTTAAGCCCAAATGGCATGACCACCCAAACAAAAGTTCCCTAATTGGTGATGAATGCAATCTTGTACCAATAGGAGAAAAAGGGCATTTCCTAACTAATCAATTTTCAACTACATATTGTCCTCAACTTTGTTTCGACTACACAATAATAGTTATTTAAAAAAAGTCCACGAGGATGGGATGGCATCTCAAATGAGTTGACATGTTGACTAGTTGGTAAGTGTACGACATTAACCACTAATGGGTGTTAACCATCAAAATATTCCTTAAAATAAAATATAACTAGTTGAGGAGTATTTAAGAATTCCATTTTGCCATGACATTATGCCACATCAAGTCAATTGCTTGACTATTTTGGTAGACATTCCTTTTGAATGGATGAAAGAAGGATATTGATGGATGAAATATTACATGCATTTTCAACTACACTTCAACTTTAATTATCATTACCTATACCCTACCCACATATAACCTACCCACCTACTTACTTATCATTACTTACACCCTATGTACATGTTACCTACTTATTATTGTAACTTATACCTACATATCACATACCTACCTACCTAGGTACCTACAGACTATTGATCTACATAACTACACCTACACCTTACTTTAAATCACCTATGCTACATAATCTAAATCTATTTAACCTATAATTTATCACCTACCTATAACTACATTGGTAATATATGTAACAAATACCTACCTAACTTACAAATTTTACTTACCTACCTAAAATTACCTAAAAGGAATTTGCAACAAGTGTACTTATTTAACCTACAACCTACCTAGGTAGTTAATTAGGCATGTAAGCATGTAGCTACCTAAATAGCTAGGTTGGATAATTAGTGACATTATGCCAAAGCATGGAAAATATGAATATATAAGCGAGTGGTGTCGTAGTCTTAAACCACATATATGACTGGCCATGATTACATGACTACTAGTCCATATGGCCTTGTGGTATTTACCACTAGTTGTAAAAAATAACAAAGTCATAAATGCCATTTGCGGCTATGTCCTCCATGACTATAGGACATCTTCAATAGCCAAATTTTAATTCTAAAATATAATTTTAATTTATTTTGATTAATGTCTTGTTGCCATGTGGTAGTCTATAATGAATTCAAAATTTTATTAACCATTTATGAGTGGACATGTGGCAATCTAGAATAATGGAATTATTTTTCCTACCCAATTATATGAACCATGTGGAAGTCAACTTTTAGTCAATCAATGAAACTTGGGACCTAACCTAGGCCACCTACTAGGCTAGGAACCCTATGTTAGGCATCCAAGACTAGGTGACCTAACCTACATGCTAGGCTAGGCTAGGTGACCTAACCTAGGTTTAAAAACAACCTAGGCTATGTGTTAACCACCCAACCCTCCTCCTAGGGAAGGCTACTCCACTAAAACTCCTAGGAATCTAGGAACCACATAGGATGAAAGCAAGAGGACTTGAACCCCTCACCTCCACTTTGAGGGCAAAGTCCTTTGCCATCACACCACAACATTTTTTATGTAACAAGTGAAGATATCACAAAGGTATAAATAATAAGTTTTTTCAGCTTAGATTAGCCTATGCCTCCTTAGGCTAACTTAAGTTGACCTAGGCTAACCTAGTCCAGTAAATAATCTAGCCTAGGCCTCCATAGATTGTTTTAAGAAAATCTAGGTCTTCCTAGGCTAAACCTAGGCAACTTAATTTACCTTGGGGCTACTTAGGCTAAACTAGGCTATTTAAGTTTAACCTAAGTTAAACTAGGTAATATTAGGCTAAACTTGGCAATACTAAAATATATTTGGCTAAACTAGGTTATATTAGGCTATACTAGGCTAAATTTGGCATAAGTAGCTTATTTAGGTTAAACTGAACTATACTTGGCTATACTTGACCATGTTAGGTTAAACTTGGTTATATTAAATTATATTTGGCTAAACTTGGCAAAAGTAGGTTATTAATGTTAAACTTACTTATAATTGGCTAAACTAAGCTATATTTGGTTATATTAGGCTAAATTAGGCTATACTAAACTATACTTGGCTATATTAGATTATATTTGGTTAAACTAAATTAAATTATGTTAAACTTGGTTAAATTCAACTATACTTGGTTCTATTTGAACATATTGGGTTAAATTTGGCAAAAGCAAGTTATTTAGGTTTAACTTGGTTATACATGGCTAAATTAGGCTATATATGGCTAAATTATGTTTAATTTGGTTAAATTAAATTATATTTGACTAAATTAAGCTAAATTAGGCAAAATTTGGCAAAAGTAGGTTATATTAAAATAAATTTGGCAATAGTGAGGTATTCAAGTTTAAATTGGTTAAGCTAAGTTATAATTGGATATACTTGGTTATTTTAAGTTGAATTTAACTATATTAAACTATACTTGGCTATATTAGACTAAACTTGGCTATACTAAATTATGCTTGGTTAAACTAGGCTATATTAGGTTAAACTTGACAAAACTAAAATATTTAGATTAAATTTGGTTAAACTAAATTACAATTGGCTATACTTGGCTATATTAAGTTAAATTTGGCTATACTTGGTTAAATTAAATTATTTGAAGTAAATTGAGCTAAACTTAGTAAATTTTGATAAAATTAAAATATTTAGGCAAAAATTGACAAAATTAAATTATTTAGAGAAAACTTGGTTAAATTTGGTTAATGCAAGATATTAGGCTAAACTATGTTAATTTAGTCTATTTCGGTTAAATTTCATTGGATTGGATTACCTAAAATAATTAGGGCAAGATTAAATTATTTGCTAAGTTAAATTAAACAAATATACATAGATTAAATGAGGTTATTTAAATTAAACTTATAAACTAAATTTAATGGAAATTAATTTTAAAAGATAAATTGAGGACGTTAAACCTAGGGGTTTAAATTTTATCAAATAAAATCTAAAGGTTAATTAAAGTAGGTTAAACCAAAGATAAACCTAGGTTAATGTAAGCCAATTTTTACTAAACTTAATTACATTTTCATATTTATTTTAAAAAATTATAGTTGCTCAAACAATGTCAATAATGATAATGACTAAAATCCAAAAATGACTACAAGTACTTGGATAGTAGTCATAAGCTATCCTAATCATGAAAGCCATGTTTTGGCATAGTGTGAGGTTAGATTTAAATGGGGTAGCAAGGCAAAGTAAGTTATGACTACCTACTTGCTTACTTATTATCTACCTAGATGCAATAGGAGGTCCCTAGGTAAATAATAGGTAAATATGTTAGGTCAAATGTAGGTAAGTAGGTTACTTAAATTAATTTGGTATAGGTAGATAGGTATTAAGTAATAAGGTAACTAGGCAAGGTTTTTAGGTAGGTACCTACTTGATTTTTGTTTAATCATGGTGTCACAGCTCACAACCTACCTATACTTAACCTATTACTACCTACCTAAGTCTACATAGGCTTTAAGTTAGACAAGGAAATTAATTAAACCTAGGCTAGGATAGCTAACTACGCTAAGCAAGCTATTTTAGTTTAGTAATTTCAATTTTGTGATATAAGATAATTGGTATATAATTTTATGGCATTTTACATATTCATTAAAATGCCACAAATGCCACAAAAATAAAATTATACCATTTATAATGTTTTAAATTATATCATAAAATGTCATTAATTTATAAATGATTCCATTTATGTCAATGAATGAGTGATTTAATGTGCCAAATAATATGGATGAATGGATGGTATGACATATAACAGTGGTGGCAATGTGTTGGCAGGAAATACAAAATTTGAATTATATTTGAAACTATTTGAAATGATGTCAATTTGCATAGTTGAAAGTTAGTTGGCATCCCAACTATAACCACATACTTCATCCATCCATGGATGAAGGGATTGCCTTGATATAACATTGTCATTCACTTTGAATTTTCTTTGTGCTTTAGTTTGATTTTTTTTCTCTTTTTTTATAGTTTGTTTTATTTTATCTTGCTTTTTTTTAGGCCCAACTTGTGTTTAGAAGTTTAAATCATGTAGTTTAATATCAATTCATGGATTTTTTCAAGTGCATTATGCCTTTTGCATGTAAAAACTTTCAATTTTTAAAATTTTGGGTTTATTATTAAGTTTTTTCTTTTTTATCATGTTCAAGTTTTTTTTTTCTTTTCATTGCATTTACAAAATTATATATATTAAACACATTAAGGTCATATGGTGTAAAGGCAAGTGAACATGAACAACATGAGGAGACAAGCTTATGGAGTTTAGAAGCCATCACCACACATGCATCTTACAATTGAAGGTGCTTAAGAACTATTTTCCTTTTTTTTTGTTTATTTTCCCTTTACCAAGATATTTCTTATTTTATTTCCCCACCATGTTACTTTTAGTTAAATTCCTTTTTAGCTAGGTTTTGTTTTGAACTCATATTGGTTTTTTTTTTTACTAGGTTTTGTTTTGAACTTTCATTAGGGTACTTAGGTTGGTTATAATACATTTAAGCATTTAGGGCAATCTAGATCCAAGGGGAGGGCTCTTTTTTTCCTAGTATCCAAATAGATGCTGAAACCCTCTTCATGCACTAAAAATCATCAAAAACAGATGAGAAATGAAAAAGTTATGACCCCTTAAAGTAGGGGGGCTCAAAAACTCAAAACAACAAACCACAACTAGTTCTTGAACACCCAAAAACTTCATTTTATGTTGTTTTTTTATTATTATAGTTCCAAGATTATTTGTAGAACTTAAGGTGACGCTCCTATAACACTTTAAATCATTTAAAATGGAGAAGAAATGAGAAAGTTGTGAGCTTTGAAAGTAGGAGGGGTCAAAATGGAAGAAAAAAGAAAAAAATGTTTTGTAAATATGAATTTTTTTTCTTCAACTCTCATTGGTTTTTCTTCTTTTCCAGTTCCAAAACAAACACTTGGGCAATGAGAGTTAAACTTATGAACCTTTTCAACCATCAATGCAAGTAAAGCTTTGATTATGTTTATTTTAGTGAACTACTTTCAATTAAGTTTCAACTATATAACTTCTCCTATATTTTGATTGGGTTCAACTAGATTTCAATTAGATTTCAACTATGTTTATCGACTCTGTATAAGGTAAACCCATGATGTGTGCCATTTTTATTTGTTATTTAGTTATAATTTTTTCAGATTTCAAAGTGTTTTTTTCTTTGTCGAACTTCCATATTCTTGAGTAGTAAATGATGATGTTTTTATTGATTTTTAATGTGTGCAACTAATGCACAATCTTTTTCTTGATGCATTATAACTTAGATTTCTTTTAAGTTTTCTCATTTCTAGCAACTTTCATTTTCTTTAATTCAAAAATTTAAGATAAAACTATGAACAAGTCAAAAGACATGGTCCAACAAGGCAACAATCCAATTAAACATGCCAACAAGAATTCACACCATTATTGCATAAACATAGGACAACCACCTTATAGGAGAGTCATTTCATTGTTCCAATAAATGTTTGATTAATAACAATAGCATTTTCGGGATGTAAATGGGACCATTTCCTACATGGCAATAATGTTTCCTTGCATAATTTTTAAATTATAATAGGTTTTGCATTCTTAGTTGATAATGTATATGTAAACTATGCTTTTATTATGATTTGATTTTTTTTAGTTAATTTTAGCTAGATGTATTATTCCCATAGTCTAGCTTTAGTAGTCTTACAATTGTGATTATAATTTGTGTATACTTGTAATCTCAATTACATTTCAACTAATTTACATAAATTTTGATTTATTTTCAAGATATTTTTAATTTCTTTTCAACTTGCTTTCAACTACCTTGTAGTTGATCTCTTTACTTTGGCTTGACATATGTTGGATGACCTACAAACAACAAGATGCCATGTGTCATGAAAGTGTGTAACATAAGTGTCCACGTGGCACAATATCATATGTTGACATTTTTAATAAATCAATAATTTCAAGATTTTGAGACCATAGACATGGCACACATCAAATAATATAATTTGATTGTGGACCGGGAATGCCCATGTGACATGTGTCAATGTTCCAATGGTTATAATATAATTGAATAATAATCAAAATTCAAAAATTTCATGCCCTTCCTCAATGACATGACATGTGCTAATGCTACATTAGTTGTAATATAATTGAAAGATAGTCATAATTCCAATTCCATGCCCCCAAATGACATGACATGTGGGTGGGTGAAGTTCATCCATTGACTTGCCAACATAGAATCAACTAGGTCTAGTTAGCACTTTACAGTTGAAATGTTGTATTGATTAAAATGTATGTCATTTTCAACTAAAATGTTGTCACCTCAACATTAACCCACAAATTCACACATTTATGTTGTTTTCAACTATGTTGTAAGGTCAATTCAACATTGTCAACTATTTTGGAAATTAGTTGACAGCATCATTTTTGAGTTGCAAAAAACATTTTGAAGTTGAAAGTGATGTTTTCAACTATAAATGACAATTCAGAAGTAGTTGAAAACATAGTTGAAAAATGGGGTTTTTCTCTTCGTGTACCTATCTTCTAGAACAATCATGATCTAGCGATAACTGAAAAATCCATTCACAAATGAATAAACCTCATGACCCTCCACTTCATCCAATACTTCTTCAATAAAAGGTAAAGGATATGGATCTTTCTTGGTAGCAACATTGAGTTGTTAGAAATTTATGCAAATCTTGAGCTTGCCATTCTTTTTCAATACAACAACAATTGGCGATAACCGACTAGCTTCCTCCACTAGGGTAATGAAACTTGTACTTAAAAGCTTGTCCAAATCTTGTTTGATTACTACAAGATAATTTGGGTTCATGTGATACTTGGTTCATCCATTGTCGCATTTAGTTTAATTGTTGAAGGATTTTCGATAGTTCCCAAATTGAGAAGTCTTACCTAGTGATCCTTAAGTAATGTCCAATGTGTAGTGTCCAACTTTTGGACTCTTATGCATATAGGCATAGTATTTACCAAAATTTGTCCTTCAGAGTGTGGAAAGTTGAATGTAAGATCCTTTGTACCAACTTTTGCATTGAAAATTGTAGCACTTAGAATTTTCGACTTTGGTAATGTGATGGTCCCAAATGTAAACAAATTTGGTTCTACTACAAAGAATTTTTTTTTTCTTCCTTAAATCATAACATAATAAAACCTCAAGACGTTTCATATTGCTATCCAAATGTTTGGTTACAATGATGGTTTGCAATGTGCCATTGCCTTCAATTGTGATTAGGTTGTTTCCCCAATCATGAGTAACACATGCATTACACAACTATGGTCAACTTGACAACATGGAATAATTAGAATCCAAAACATTGTTCTTCATTACCATGAACATTGCAATGTAAGAAATCTCATGAATGTGGATTTTAAAGTCCTTGATGAGTCCAACTAGTCTAGTGATGGTTTGATCCACCATTTGGAATGTATACAATGTTGGTTTAATATTGGGAAACCCTAAAAAAATTTGTAGTTCCTCCACATAATGTTCACATTGTATCTTCCATCCAATAGGACATCTTCAACCATGTTTTTGCCCACCTGAAGCTATATCATAACCATGTGAAAATCATTTGCCATCGAGGCAATAATTGCATTAGGTCCTAATGCGATGATAGTTCTTCTTCAAGGGGAAAACTTGGCAACAACATATTGTCTGAAATATAAAGTGACCTTGAAGAGTTGGCCCAAAGTAAAGGTATGTTTATTCTCCAATAGTTGTTGGGTGATATCTTCCAAATAAATAAAAATTTGATTGTTCCAATATTTCCAATAAATTCGGCAACATTGGTATTTCCAATAGAATTAATAAAATCAATAACACTGATAGATCTAATAGAACCAATTAAACCAATAGGTTTGATAGAACTAGTAGGTTTGATAGGTTTGGAAAATTGATTTTCGATATCCAAACCAAAATTCTTAATGAGGTTGGCTTTAACTGGAGTTTTATATTGGCTCCATGTGACTCTTTTTGTTATAGGTCTTTAATAGCTTCTTCAAACAAATGTTGAAGCTTTTCCTCTTCTTACCAGTCGGCCAAAATTTTGTTCTTTAGAGGTTTTTTCTCCTTGAATACCACATTTTCAGGTATTTAATTATGGGTGGTAATTGCTAAAACCATGTTGACAACAACATTGTCCTTCATAGGTGCAATAGACATTGCCTTTTCTTTAGACATCGTTGAGTTGCGTCCTTATAAGGGTAGTCATAAGGGTAGTCACTTTTATGTTCAATGAAATTATAGATGAAGCAATGGTAAACGATGGAATCAGATTTGTTTGCTTTTCTACGACCTCCCTTGTTATTAGATTTATTTCTTGTACTACCATTAATTTGTGCTGAAACTCCATTCACTACTACCTCCTTTATATCTTTAAGTTTGTTGTTTGGGTTGTCTGGATTCCAATGGAAACACTCCTCGGAACATCTTGGTTTATTGCATTGACCACAAATTACATCTATTTTCTTTCCTGTGCTAGCTTTCTCCTACTTGGTTGGTGGTTCTAGCAATTTCCAATATTCATTAACGTCTCCCATCTTTTTTTCACAAGTGTTTATAACTTCCTTGTGTTCAAACAAGGTGTCCCTTTTCATCCTCGTTATGGTTATCTAAAGATATGGCTATAATCTTGTTCGAAAAAAAATGGTTAGCAAATTGTCATTTACTTGATGTTGAAGGTAGTTTGTTAGTTTCAGTATACATTCATTGTATATTCCACCTTTTCATTTTTACCTTGGTTTATCACTCAAAATGCTTTGTACACTTATTCATTTGTTTATAATTTTTGATAACATTTACAGAACACAACCTCCAGTTCCTCAAATCTATAAACTAGATGGGATCTCATAAAATTTTCTCCCCACTTTGATATGGCATCACAAAATGCAAAACAAACAAATTGACAATATCAACATCATTTTTTTCTCCATTGGCTTGAATGGCCTTGCAAAACATTTGTACATGAACATCAGGATTCGTTTCTGTAATGTAAATGGGGTAGGGTAAAGATTTCCTACTTGGTGGAGGATTTGATGTTATAGGGGGTTGGACAGAATACCATGAAGGGTACCATGGATTCCAAGTAGGCCCTATCCATGACCCTAATGGTTCTGCAGTGTATGGTTTTGGGTTTTGGTCTTTCGGGGGTCTGCTACCCCCACATCCTAGGGGACCGCTACCACCACCTCTTGGAGGAACGCTTCCTAGAAGCCCATTACCGCCATCACTAAAAGGTCCATCACCACCATTGCTGATAGGGACAACCCATCCATGAATAGGTGGTCTACCAACTCCTCCCATCACTAGTAGAAAATAGCCCTTTTAAAACCAAAATGTTTTTGATTGCACATCGTTTACAATTGCGTTGCAACTAGGATTTTTTTATTAAAAAATATAATATTGGCAATTCCCATTTAAGTTAACATGTCTAAATAATTGGTAAATAGTTGAAAGCAATTTTGACTGCGTGGACAATTGCCGAATATTCCTAACATCAACAGAATCTCTTTAGTTGAACAACTTGCACTTTCAATGGATAGTAAGAAGCATGTCCCGACTTCACATGTGTGTTAACTTCACTAATCTAGTATTCAACTATGTTAGTGACCATCAACTAAAAAATTGATGATAAAATGTGTTAGGGGTTGGATGAAACAAAAAATTGATTGCATAAAGGAAATAACAAATGAATGCAAATGACTTCAACTAATGGATTGCCATTAATGAAAACAAGTGGCAACTATCATCTAACATATCAACATTGATTCCATGTACAACTAGTTACAACCATGTTATAATCAAGTAACATATGGATGTTAAAATGTCATGAAACATTTTATATATCAAAATTTCAATTGATTTAAATATTTCGTGACACTGTCATCATCAATGTCAATGTCTAAGCTCAAAACAGGTTCATCAACTCCCAATAGTGGGAACAAATAAGTGTTTTAAAAAGGAACCTAGTCTATGATAATAGTTATGACAATTGGAAATTTCACATCCAAAAATGAAAGACAAAAAATTAAAGTAGCCCCTCTCTAATCCTACCATTTTCAGGGCCTTCCAAATACACGCCCAATATTGATGAACAAAGCATAAGTTGTTTCAAGAGTTGTTGAATAATCTTAAAGTTCAAGTATGTTTCTTGGAACACAATCTCCGAAGTAATGGCACTTTCACAAACTCTTAATACTGGAGTTTTATATTTGTTGATCATTAGATGTGCACAAGTTCTTGCCAATTTCAAATGGAACTCAATTTGATATTCAGAGTTTTCTTTAATAGAAATTTTGATTGAACATTTCCTTCTTTGTCCACCATCTATGATTAGACGGTTTTTATCTTCGAATCAATCTATAATAATATGTTGTTTCTATTGTCTCTTAGCCTCATGTAAAATTGTGACTTTTACATCTTGGCTACCTACTAGATAGGATCATTTCAAAATGGAAAATAAATTGCCAAAAATCTTACCAGTGTAGGAAGTGGGAAGTAATCAAAGATATCTATAAAAATCTTCCACACATTGGCATTCCCATACCTACATGGACACCCAACACATGTACTACTTTAGTACTTGACTCATCATTGTAGTGGTTGTTTTGTTAAGAAAAAGGCGGCTTGGCACATCAAGGTGGTTATAAATCCAAGGAAGTTGATGGACATCATTACACTCTCAAGCCATGTTTACAAAAAGTGAATAACAAGACCTAAAGCCAGAACAAGAATTGCTTTCAAGTGGTCTTCAGAAATGCCCAAAGTGAGAGCCATGAAGTGTTTTTATAGGGTTTTTAGCAAAGAAATTACGAAATTTGACCTGAAAAGTATGATCTTGACCTATACATAAAAGAATTTTCATAACCAGTTTTGGCCAAATTTGCCAAGTTTTGAAGAAAGAAAAGTTCACCAGATTTTGATGATCTAATTTCCAATAGGTAGCCAAGATGTAGAAGTCCAAATCCACTAAATCATCTTATGGATTATCACCACTTTAACTACATCAAAAATTTGAGATCAAAAACCATATCATGGATGGGCTTAGTTTGAAGAGAAATAACTATTGCCATTACTCATTTTGACCGACATTCATGATAGATGCCATACACTTGGGTGATCTACTCCAAATTAGAAATAACCTTAAATCAACATAAGAGTTTTGTTTATATTCAAGACTACCAAGTGCAATTGTCTTTTTGAACCATAAAAGCTTCCCTATTACACACATAACATTCAACTACAGACCTAGACAACAATCTCAATGAAATTAGTGAAGAAATTATGACAAGCATAAATGAGGATGGAGGGGATTGAAAAGTTTGGAAAAAGAAAAAGAGTAGATCCCACATGTTCGCTTTCATGGTCCTATTAGGTCATATAGGATATTTGGCCTGCATAATACTACTCCAAATCATAACTGACTGGATCATGCAATTTCATGATGGGAGAAAATGGGTTATCAAGTTGGAAAAACATTACAAATTAAGTGGAAATAATCTCCATTGTTGATGATCCATCCAAGCTCAATACCTATTGATCTTCCCACTTCAAATGCAAATACATTAGTAGATATGGGTTTTCTTATCAAACATGGCAAGACATGTTTTTGATAAGACAACTTACTTCACCCCATCAAAATATGGTGATGGCAGACTGTAAGGAGGCTGTGGATTTTACTACTTGACCAAGACAACTCGGCTCTATCAACAAGCAAGAGACGGTAGATCTCCTAGTTTTAGTTGGCAACATGTCTCCCAACATCAACTTACAAATTTCCATTCCCTAATTTGTAATTGTTAACATCTCTAACCACACATTTTTTCCATTTTTTTCAGCTGTAGCATATCATGGACATACCTACTACATCTGCAACTCCTCAAGCACTAATGATACTACTAAATTTCACAAAAAATTATACTAATGCACAAGCACTCCAACTATAGTAATCACATTCCAGATTGAAACTATGACACTACACCATTCACCTTTTGAAAGGACTGGTATGGCCAAACAACTTTCTCTCATGAGGTTTCATATGGTGCTCAAATGATGCTAGATTTGATAATTTTAATTATGTTACATCACCAATGATCATGGATAGTCCATATATAATTGTAAAAGAAGAAAATTGCATGGGATCCAAAAACAATGTTGTGTACCTACAAAATTGGTTCTTGGTTAGCCAGGATGCGTTATCGGACAACCTCACACAAACATTGCTTCATTGGTGCTTGTTGATCACCACACACAAACTCCGAAGCCTAATTATCATGTAGAAAATCAAGTTTTTTTGTTGGCCACAATAAGCAAAGGACCCTTTTGTCTATAGGTAGTGGATTCCCCTTAGATGCACTCAAATGACTATTGTTTGGATTTTTCAGTTTAGAAACCCTAATGCCTTATCTTCAATGCTAGTTCACGGTCCCAAGATTTTTTTGGTAGGAAGCATATCAACAAATGCTTCATATACCGCCTAGGTGGAACATGGTATGTAATAATTATGGGACTACATTTCTAAACTCCAACATTGGGTGAGGAAAAAGAAAAACCAACCATGGAGTGTTCTAGCATGGAAAAAAATAGATTGATTGCAAAACATTCAATGTGGGGTGAAAATGGACCAATTACGGAGCATTATGAACAAGGCGGAAAACTTGCATTCGTCTTGCTGCACTAGGTGGTTGAACAATAACTCCCCATGTTCAAGCCACTTAGGAGAGGAATGACATTGCCAACATGTGGTAATTTGCTACATTAACATTGTGCAATCAAGAATTGTACAATGTCAGTCGTCAAGGATCCTTCCTTGAATTATACAAAGAAGGATGCATTGAAAGAAACGATTCGTGGAATGAAAAGCCCATTCAAATTTTGCAGGCTTGGAAAGTTTGAAGTGTTCCTTGAAGCTTGCATGAAGTAGCTGCTTCAATGATAGTACATCATTCAACCATAATGGCATTTCATGAAAATCCATTAATGGGAACCATTTTGGCCTAGGCCCTTGATCAAAAGATGTTAGATGATAATGTGAAGTCTAACTAAACTGTCCTCCATGGGACTATAAATGGTCAAATTTTTATTTTTGTTTTACCCAGATGTGGATCTTGCCAGGAGTGTTATTGGTCGGTTTGGGGGTGTTAGTTGTGGAGCTTGGGGAGGGGCTAAAGTCCTATCTAGAAATTATGTATGTGAGTCCTTATGTAGATTTTGTGTTGAATTGTAGTTGGTGATATGATGCACCACCTATTTCACTAACATTGGCCATCCAAGTATTGAAGTTGCACAAGTGTCTATGAATTCCAAACTTTTTGAAGACAAGGTTTTGTGAGTTTTCCAGAGCATTTGGACGTTGGTGAGCCCACATCCATTGTCATTTTTTGAAATCCAAAATGAGATGTTGAGACCTGAAGTTGACATTTCATTCAATTTTTTTGAAAATGCATTATTTTCCCCTTTCTTTGTTTCCTTTTCCCCCATCTTCTTGTTTTTTCTATTTTATTTGAATTTTTAGAATCCTTCATTTTTTTTTTTTATTAATTGTTAATTTTTTCAAATGTATTTTTTTCTTTTAAGGAAATTTTCTTTGTTTTTTCTTCCTTTCAAATTTCTTTTCCTTCCTTTCTTAATTTATTTCCATTTTGTTCCACGAAGGATGTGATCATGCTTCTATAAACACATTTTCTTTTTTTTTTCCCTTGAAAAAAGGAAGTTTAGTTGTTGAAAACCATCATAATTATTGATTATTAAAATCTGAAAATTTCAGTAACTAATATGATAATGAAGACCATGAAAACATTATTAATTCCAAAACTAAATTGACTTTTGGAAAACAAATTATTTTTCATTTCGCAAATGTAAAAGTTAACCTTAAACTACAATATAACATTTCTCTTTATATAGACAAGCTTCAAATCCCTTTAAAAAATCATTTTGTATTACCTTCGAGCCTCCCTTCCTCCCACTAGTGGCAGCGCCCCTAGGCCCCATGTGGCTCGTTTTAACAAGTAGCATCTATAGGTGTCTTTCTTGTTCTATTCAGCCATCTAAGTAGTGAAGCTTATATTTGTGTATTTGAATTCCAAAGCTATTTAAGCAAGTAGGATCTATTAGTCTTTATCTTGTTCAATTTTAGTCTTGTATGCACCTCCTTGTTTTATGATTTTGTCTCAAATCAAGTAGATTTTGTAACAATTTTTCCATTTTTACTACCATGAAATAATGAATTGGGTGGATTAACACTAGGGTTGTTCTTGAATGATTTTGTGATGTAGCCAAAATTACAATTATCTATAAAACTGTTTAGCTAAATTTGGTTACATACTTGATATGGAAGTAAACATAAAAAAATCCTTTTACATTCTCAACTACTTAGGCAACCTACTAGAACTTCTTGATTTTTTTTAGCAACTTGATAAAAAAATTCCTTTGAAATTTAGCAAATTTGGGGCATTTAATTCATGAAAAGTATAGGTGTAAATCAGATTTTTTTCTAATAACATTTTTGGGATATAGTCAAAATGGCAATCATGCAAAAAAATAATTTGATTAAATGTGGTTAAATTCTAAACATTTAGATAGAAGAAAAATAAAATTATTCTATACTTTTGGCTAGCTACTAAAACTTTTCAAAAAATGGGAATTTTTCCTTTACTAAAAAATTGGTGAATTTGAGCCATCTTTTTAATGAAAAATCTTTTTGTGTAGGTCAAAATTCTATTTCCCATGTTAAATAAATGCAAAAAAAATTAAAATAAGAAAAAAATGCTAATCAAAACATCTATTTTTTCAATTTTTTTATGTTGCTACTTTGGCTATCATTCACAAGGAGATTTAGCCATGTTTGGGTATAGCCCAACAATGAAATCAAGTTTTAATTATGGCTACTTGTTTGAAGAAAGTGTAGAAATCTAACGATTTTCATGAAATTTTCTTTGTTTTTGGGCGACCCTTTCTTAAAAAAAAGAAATATCTTATATAATATATATATTTTCATTGCACCAAATTTACCCCCACCCCCAAAAATGTTGGTAGACACATGGTAGAACAACACAAACCCCCTCCAATAGCTAGACATATGATAACTATATATTTTCTATGTTGAAATATAATAAGTTCAAGATCATGAGACTATAATCCAAAACCACAACATGGTTTGAAAAATAACATTGGCATCTATGATGTGCAAATAATCAAGCTCATGCTTTTAACCCAAATAATCTACAATTGTTTGGAAAATATACTCTTTGGAAGAATATCAAAACTCACTTTTTCCTTCCATTATGAAAAAGAAAGAAATTGGGATTCTTCAATTCATATGGTAATGTATGATGACAACTTCAGCCCATGCTTACCAAGTATAGTCAATTGATTTTTAAGGTTCCATTTGGAAAATATAATGTTTTAGAAGATTTTATTTCCTTTACAAAAAACTATTTTGAGATTTTTTTTTTTTGAAATTCAACATTTGGTAAAAATAATATGAGTTGGGCTAAAGTTGTAAAATATTACAATAATCATATCCATGGATGTCCATTTTTTTGAAAAACTCCTAATGGAAGGGCCATGGAAAAAAAACATTATTCCATGTAAGATTAAAAAAATGCAATTCTTCCTTGTTTTTCCATTGTGTGCACATAATTTAGATGAATATCAAGGCACACTAAAGTCTACAAGACACACAAAATATTTTATTAAATATATATAATGTATGTGTATAGTCCATACAATAATTATTATATATTTAAATATTAATACAATCTTGGTGATAGGATAAAAAAAACACCTAAGTTTTTTGCATATGATTTTGGACATACATATGCCATTGCACAACTAGTGACAAATTCAAAGTTCATGTATTAACTACCTTTCATGGATCTAGACCATCCCCAACATAAGGACCACTTGGTACACATTTTAGATTTAGAGCATGTTTGCAATTTCAGTAGATATCACCTATCCCCCATTCATAAGGTCCATGTTCCTTTTGGCATGGTATAGTCATGTACACTTTCTGTTGTGTGTTTAGTCCTTACCTTGTGATGTGGCCCAAACATGTGTCTCAATTTTGAATTTCAAAATTTACATTCTTTCAACACCAAGTTGCCTTACTTCATTGAGTAAAAGCGATTCCATTCTAGAGAGGAAGACTGCACCAATCATGTTAGGGATTGTTGGGGCATCTAACATGGTGTATGGTTCATCCAATGCATTGCCATCTTCATTTGTACTTATGTACTCCCCATAGATGTCAAAAAATACACGCCTACTCCATGGTTCCGCATGTAATACGACCTTCCACCATGGGGTGTGTCAATCATCAGCATAAAAAACTTGTTGCACTTGGGAAGGGAATACAAATCGTTCAGTATCCTTCGGCAACATGTGCTTAAAGTTAACCATTAAAAATCCCGCATCGTCTCGTTTGTATGTTGGATTACCACGATTATCCAAAGCGTTTCGGGCCCAATCACATCGGAACAAGACAATGGGGTTGGACATTGTTCCATAATCTAATTGCAAAATATCCTTCAAGACACCTACATATTGTAGTTGTCTTGAAGGATGGTGATTGTCATCAACATTGTTGTGGTTGAATAATGATGCCACCCCGTTATCATAAGTCACACATCCAACACTTGTTTGGTCATCCACACGAAAATGGCTCCCATATGTTTTGATTCTCTTGTAGCTGCATGCTTTTGTGCTAGGTGGAATGGACAAAGCAACCACATCATGGTCATCAAAAGTGCCCTTTGATAGTCGATGTTCTCACACCGCGTTGGTTATCCAAACATCAAGTGTAGGAATGCCATGTATTGTGGTAGATGCCCTTTCCAACTCATATTTCCTGTAACACATATTGATGTCAAAATTTCAATGTATTCATACCATTTATAACTAGGTATGTTTGTATATCATTGATCCTTATGCCCTAGACTTGACTATTATAGTTGCCATAAAGTAAACATGCTGACTTTTTTATGGCCAATGTAGTTGCAAAGGAGTCAAATTTTGCACTGCAACAACACGTGGTGTGTAGGTTTAAAATGTTTATCTCACCTCACCCAAGGGGTCATGCTGTTTGTGTCGTTGACAACATAATTGTGTGCCATGTTTCATTGTGTAAATGTGAGTTGTGTTCGAATGGATGCACCTTCTAGAACCTCCCCACAAACACCTTCCTCTTCGTCCAAATCCCATAT
>Ga0116229_10007276_pt1 | contig 17581 bp, 13 predicted proteins | sample S1TSphgellanicum_3_FD_87313 | JGI IMG/M metagenome (GOLD analysis project Ga0116229, IMG submission 87313) | Host-associated microbial communities from peat moss isolated from Minnesota, USA - S1T2_Fc - Sphagnum magellanicum MG | ecosystem: Host-associated > Plants > Peat moss > Unclassified... | reverse complement strand
ATTTTTATTTTTATTTTTTGTAATGGGCCATTTTGATTAACTCATCATCTAATGGGCTCCTCAAAAGATCAATCTCTATGTGAAGATGGTAAGCCTCCCCTTTGCTATTGTGTACAAGTTTTTATTAAATTGTTTTTTTTTTAATGATTTTGCAAGTGGTTTTGATTTTTCACTACTACAAAATGTGAGTGCAATTCATTAGTCCTTGTTCAGGACCCTAGTGAATTCATTATTTTTTCACCGGGTCTTTGTTTGCTATAACTAGTGAATTCATTCAAAATTTAGTGAAATCACTTGACATACAGAGATATCTTTTATTGTAATGTTTTTTCAAAGTAGATGAATATAATGTTCAAAGTTATGTGTCACTTTCAATATTGCATTTTTTTTTGCATTTCAACTCCTAATGTAGGAAAAAATAATTCAAAAATATGTCCTATCACATTCAATGAGATAACCTATCATTTAATTGTCCGCACATTAATTATTTACTTCAAAAATATTTCACGAAACATTTTAATCTTCATTAGTTTCACGTAATACTCATGTCAAATGTGAAACAATGATTCATGACATTTGAATGATGTTAGATTTTCACCCAAATTGGGTGATGTTACACGTGGATGTTTATAATACAAGGTTTCAATTTGATGTCATAATTAGCCATTTTCAAAAGTTACAATCTTCGTTTGGTTTTTTAAATCAATTTTTCCCATTTGTTCGACAATTTTATGCACACTCATCCCCATTGTATTTTTCTCAAGCCGCCCAACATGGGGATCTCATATTCATTTCATTAAAATCAAATATACAACAAGAAGATTAGTTGGGAGAAACATTGTTTTCTTTGGTTCACCTTTGTGTTCTTCACCTTATAACAACAACCCACCTTTTTGTGTTTTCTCTTTATTGGTGAATGATACACATATAGTAGGTCTCACATCAAACATAATTTTTTTAAATACATTCATTTTCATAGAAGCACCAATATATTTTAGAATATTGTCACAACTATTACTTTGAATAATGGAACATATGTTGAAAAGGAAGTTTCCCACCTTTTCCCTTGTCACATCTGATAACGAACAAATATCCTTACCATTAAAAATGACTTCTAGACCTTGATCATTGCTAACCTTACTAATGCAAATATGGTGCAACGAACATTGATGATAATAGCCCATGCAACGATGATGATTGCTCAAAAAAAAACACGATCCTACAAGTTGACAAACACAAAGCAATGATTTCATTCCCTTTGTTATTGAGACATATAAGTGTTTTCATTTTCATTTTGATTTATTTTTTTACCACTTGTGCACAGACCATTATCACATGTTCATGAACGATTTTCTTTAATTCTTTCAATGTTTGTATGTTATTATTAATAACACATATCCATAGCCTTATAACATACATAAGTCATTACGATTATATAACGAGCTATTGCACTTGGTCAAAATTCTTCATCTTTTCCACACATCTCTTTTGTACATCATAACTAATGCATCTTTGTCACTAACTAATTTGTGAAAGATGACAGCTCTTTCATCTTACGTCTTTTTATTTTATTGTTGACTAGCATTTTGTAGCCATGAGTTCTCTTTGCATAAGGTCTTTGTTTGATTTTTTTACTTGATTTTTTGTTGATTATTTACTTTTGTTTTTTCTTTGGTTTTGCATTTACTTGTGTTCTCATTTGCTTTGTATTTTTTATGGTTGGGTTCCCATCCTTGATTTTTATTTACAGGGTTTTTTTTTTCTTTGGCACACCTATATAGGTGAGGAGTGAAAAACGTTGGGCAAAGGATATTGGAATAAAATGAGGTGTTATGGGGAACACCCTTGAGGAACATCATGAGCAACCTTTGGGAACTTGAGGAAAATCATTGGGAACATAATAGGAACACAAGAATCTCATACATCATTGGGGTTGTCCTCTTAATGAGATTCTGTCGAGAACCCTAAACCCTAGAAACTCCGGCCCGGAGTTCATCTCCGAAGATTTGGAATTGGAGCTGTTTCTGAGTGGCAGTTGATTGTCAAGCGTGAAGGAGGAGATGGGAATTTCGCGTTGTTTGAATTTGGTTTGTTTGCAGCAGCACAGGAGACATTGCGCTGCTAGTTGGGTGTCGAAGTTCTAGCTTGAAAAGCGAAGAATTCCATAGGTGCTACTACAGCAGGAACGACAAAGCTGCTCTCTGTAGCTGGCTTCGATGGAGGCTGTGATGAGCAGGAATTCTTCTTCTTCCTCGCTGTGGTCGAGTTCAACGTGGTCATTTCAATCACTGACTGCTCAACTTTCCAGAAGACCAGCTCAACAGCTCCCATTTGGGGTTTTCGCCACTGGTTTTCTTCTGAACTTTGGTTCATGGAATTCGTGTATTTGCTCACTACCCTAGCTTGCACATTGTTGTGATGATGGATTGTGGGTAGTGCTCTGACCGGATTGCAGTTTCCCTTTTGAACAAACCGACTTTGTGTTCCAAGTCCAGCACCTATAATGCATACATACATATGTTGGTGAATTTTGTAGAAGCTTTGAGTTTCCATTCTTTTGGGAAATTCATTTTTGCAGCTCACCAACTGTTGAGGGATTGAGGGGTAAGAGATGGAAAGGCATTGCATCTTTCAATTTGTGAACAATTCTTGTTTGGTGAGGAAGGTGCATAGGATCAACAAGACACAGAAGCCAGTGGAAGAAAATTACAGCCTCTTGTCAGAGAAGTGTTACAAATCAACACGCAAAAGTTTCTAGTGGACATCTGGGTCATCTGGGTACTGACAGTTTGATGATGCAGGTAGGGAATGTATTGCGCCAATTGCTGCACTGCAACAGCAAGGAGATGTTCCTTTATCATGGGGTGAGCAGAAATTGAATGCTATGAAAGCAAGAGAGAAACTTGCAAACAAAAAGAAACCTTCAAAGCTTCATCGAGGTTGGCATCCAGGCCAGAGGACCCGTGCACCAGACCCAGTTCAAAAAAAACCTGCTCAAACTGACAAAAGACAAAATGAATTGTTCAGTGGTAGGTTTCTGTTCAAGGATGATGATGTAGAAGATATTTGGTGTGATGATGGTGATAATGAGGAGGAGGAGGAAGAGGATGAAGACACACAAGAAGACAAGGAGCTGGAATTTATGCCAGAGATGATGCAGACAAAGGATAAGAGTTCTCAAGTATTCACCAATGACCTTGACTGTCAGCATTTCACACAGTAAGCTTCTGGACTCAAACATCCTTGCACCACCAACACTGAAACTGAACTGGCATACTGTACCTTCAAAGTATTTTTATGGAATTTTTCTCTGCAATCTCATGGGTATGTGCATTTCAGGTTCTGATCTTGGATTTGGGTTCTGGATATAAGAGAATGCTGCTAATCTTGATAATCTGGCCAGCAGGTGCTCAGGCTGTGTACTAGATACAAACCTGGATCAGCCACCTGTGATGGAAGAGGTGACAGAGTTCTTTCTCAAGCAGGGTGTAGCTGAGTTTACTCTGGAATCTGGCAACTTGGTAAGGGCTAAGGAAATTCAGTTCCTCCTTGTGCATAATCACATGATGTACAGCAATTCTTGACCACTTTTCCTCATTAGCCAAAACCTTGTACAAAATTGCATTGACTGATCATGAAGAGCTTCATGTTGCTTACTTCAGTTGAATGCAAGCACAGACTCGCACCCTGTTGGCCCAGAAACCCAAACCCTAAGTTTGGAGAAGATTATTTGCCAAGGATCTGCTATGTATCAAGATGATGATGAAACATTTTATGATATTATTTTATCTCATGTACCTTTTGCTGTAGTCTTTAATTTGTTTAGGAGAAAACAGTTGTATATGTTTCTGACAAAGGGAAGAAGGCAGTGGGAATGGAGGTGCAGAGCAAAACTGGCAGTTCGTGGAACTTCCATGAATCCTCAAATAGGCCTTTTTGAAGAAGGCAGCCATTTTGTTGTTGATATCCCATCTTGTAGAGGTGGGTTGCTATCTATTACTGCTGGCTAATGTAATCAGTGAGATCATTAAGACCCCTGTATACCCATAGGCTTGCCAAGTGCTGCAAATCCACTTTCACAAATACTCAGTTCTAGGGCTGCAAAGGCTGATGGCTGTGGTTATTTATTGCATGCAGCTCATCATCCAAGCATCAATGCCACCATCAAACTTGTGAAAGAAGGTTCTTTTCCTTTACTCTGGGTCTTGACGTTCCATGCTTGGATGTTGACTTCAAAGACCACAAGCCCGTCAATTCTTTTCCCAAAGAAGTTCCTTGCATGATTCTCATGCTTTATTTTCAGAAAGCATCATCACCTGCAGCTTTTTATCATGCAATCTTCTTGTTTTCTTGGGGGTCCTGACAGGGAGAAAAAGTTGCAAGGTCAGACCTTGACGTGCAGCCTTGTTTTTGTATGTGCAGCAATTCAAGAGCTAGGAATACAACCATATAATGAGGACTTGCACTTGGGTGAACTCCGTTATGTCCAGGTAAGATTCTGTTCTTTTCTTGGAAAGTCCTGCTTGGTCTCTTCTTTTGGCACACCTGACCACAAACATGGGCCCAATGGTCCTGAAGGAATGTAATAATGCAGTGATCGTTGCATTGTGTGCAGATGGTGGTGACAACCTTCAACACCACTCTGCCTGCTGCAGAGCGGTATGCAAGTGGTGGGCCCTCTTCTGTTTTGAATGTGTACTGCATACTTTTGTTCCAGCAACTTTTTCCTCCAAAGCAACAAGTGTAGACCCAGGCCTCATGATAATTTTAAGGAAACCCAAGATGAAAACTGTTTCATGCTTAGTGAAGTATTAGAAGGTGTAGCCTCTGAATTTTGTCTGTAAATTTTTTAGAGGATGTGTTCGTGACCACCATCAGCAATTTCCTAAAATGGGCATTTGGAGAAGTCCCAGAACCTGATGTATGCCAATGTGATTTTATGAGCAGGTAAGGTACAAGTGTCATTGGTCTGGAATGCCAGGGATGAGGATTCCATCCAAGCTGACCGTTTGAACAAAATGGCAGAGGTTTGATCAGTTCTATCCCAGCCCCTAGAGGCTTAAATCTTTGTGAAAACCCTAAATTCCCAACCCAACAACAGTGAATTTCTACAGTTGATTAGCAGTTTGATCTTGAAATTGTTTTGTTCAATACAGCTGCTGTGGCGATGGGGAAACCCAAAAAGTGCAAATCCTATTCTGCACTCTGTTTGGGCAAATTTTCAGACCTCCCGCACCAATGTAAAGGACATTCATAACCCTCCATGTAAAACAACAGGACATTATTTTCTCTGTATAGATGAGCACACTACATTTGCTGAAATCCTCAGCTTCTATTACATGGGTCATTGATGTCTCTCTATCATACCATTTGAGCATACAATTCTGGCAGGAAAAATTGCTCTCTTCCAAACATCCGAAGTGCAGTTGCTGGGAACAGGGTGTTGTCATTTTGTTTTGACAGTAACTCAATTCATGATGCACAGATCATTTTTGGGGGAAGATGGCGACATATTCTGGGTGAGTCAGAGTTATGGGAGCGAATGAGTGGCGTTGACATTTCCTTCACTCCCGCCAGCTTCGGGCAAGCTAATCTGCAGGTGTTTCTTTTATTCTCATTCCCCTGTAGCATTTCTCTTTCAACCCCCTGTCAGGTCATCAAGCTCTTGAATCATTCAAGATGTCATGCAAACATAAAGTATGGAGCAGATCTCAATGAAGCAATCTTTGAAGAGCATTACTGTCAATAGATTCTATTGTACAGGCAATCAAGGGTGATTCCTTGGGGTGGGTGACATCTTGTAGGTTTTTGATGTGCTTTTGCGGCGACTCCAAAAGGCAGTGAAGATAGGAAGCTCTGTTGTTGAGTTGTATGCTGGTGTGGGTCTCATAGGTCTAAGCCTGGCCACCACTCGCAAATGCAGGTAGCCCATCAACACTTCTCTGCTTTTCAACCTCTGACACATCTCATTAGTACTGGAATTTGCCATCAACTTAGTTGTGTGGTGTGATGGAAACTGTGCAGAACAGTAAAGTGTGTAGAGGTGAATAAGGAAGCAAGGCTGTCATTTGAGCAATCTTTGTCACGGTTACCAGCATCAGTAAATTCCAATATCAGCTGGCACTGTGCAGATGCTTCTGTGGTGAGTTCTCTTGAAAGTTCTCTTTTGAGGATCTGCAGATTCTTTACATGATGGTAAATACAATGGGTCCTCAGGAGTTTCTGAAATTCTATCTGCTGTTCTGTTTTGTAGTCACCCATCAAGTGGCTAGAGGGAGCCAATGTTGTGATTGTGGATCCACCAAGAAAGGGTCTAGACCCTCCTGTCATTGAAGCTTTGCGCACAGCCTCCTTACGAGGGCTTGGCAAGACCAAATCCCCATCTTCAAAAACTACTGACAAGTAAGACACTATGTTCAATAGACAAAGGAAGTGTCTGTTGTTGAGATCAAGAGGATAGAGCAAAAAACATAAGCATTCATGGGTTTAAGGTTTAAACCAGTGTTGGGCAGGTATTGACTTTTGAACATAACCGCTGGTACTGGTATTGGATCTTTGAAAAAAATTCATACCAGCTTGGTACTGGTATTGGATCTTTGTTTTAAACTTTCATACCAGCCCAGTTCTGGTATTAGGGTCCAAGTCTGACTTATGGCTGGTATGAGGGAGGCATATACCTGGAATTGAGATTGGTACAGCTGTGGTATGAAGCTGGGATTACCTCAGGTCCTTACCAGGCAGATACTAGTATGAGGCTGTACCTCATGTCCTTGCTAGGTAGATACCAGTACAAGGCTGGTCAGTTCTTTGATACCACAACAAGTACTGGTCTATATACCAGGGTTCTAGCCTGGTACCTGCCCACTACTGGTTGAAACTCACCAGTAAGTTGGAATTATCAATGGCTTCATTCTCAGGTTTTTCTGTTCTTCCATCTCAAGCCTTTGTGTTTCATGGATTGTGTTTTGTACTCATGTGCATGATCTGTTTGGGAATTACAGGGTTGAGAAGCGACCATGGATGTTAAGAGCTAAACAAGGTGCAGTTCACAAAGAGAGTGCTTCAAACTGGGAAGAAGAGGAACACACTTGGCCTGATACTCTCATCTATGTCAGCTGTGGCTGGCAAGCATTCAAGCTGGTATGACATTAATCCTTGTCTCTGAAAGCTGTAGTACACCAGTTGAAGAATCAAGTTTGCTGACATTGATCAAGAGTGAAAAGAAAAATGGGAAAATTTGCTGAACACTTCAAAATGGGCATCTTTGCATGTGCCCATGTTCACAAAATGCAGGACTATGCAGCTCTTGTTGAAGGTGATGCATGGTATCTTGATGATGCTAAAGCATTCAACCTCTTCCCAGGTACCAACAGGTGAACTGCTTCTCATAAGTCCTTTCTTGCATCATAACAACAAACAACCCCAGTCATTGGCATTTCTAGATATAGGTCATGCCTTCATTGTCTTCATCTTGAGTGAGCGCTAGCCAACATCATGACTGAGTCTTCCTGCTGCTTCCAGAAATGTAACAGAAACTTGGGACACAGATTTTATATGATGATTTGCCCAAATTCTGGGTCAATTATTATTACTTGTTACATCTGCCATCAGGAGCTGGTAAGTTAGTGGGTAGTCATGGCAGCTCATTGCCGCTACTCATGATGAAAGTGATGGTCTGACACTTTGTGACTAAGTCCCACAAGGTTATGACTGCACTCATTGCCGTGTTACCTTCAAAGTGTCTTTTGTGTAGATTTCTCTGCAATCTTGTAGGTATGTCTTTGTCTGAATTTCTCAAAATTCCAGGAGATCTTTGTTGTTCCTGGAGATTACAATTCCTGATCCTGAAATCTCCAAGGACATGGCACTAATGTTGTGAATCTGCATGGATGTGATTTCCAAACTGTCTGGCAGCATTGAGGTTCTGGCAATTTTCAAGCGCGGGAAGAAGCCACCCAAAGTTGTGAAGAAGGGTTCCGGGGTTCGATCAAAATCAGCCAAAAGCTTACAATGGACAAGAGCAGGGAAGAGATTAGCACTAGGCAATTCAAAACAAAGTTAAAGCAAGAGTATCAATACGGCTTTTGTGCACTTTTCTTTTGTAAACGAGAATGGTGAATATTGCAGATGACGACATTTCTCTAGGTGAAGTGTAATATTTGCAACAGGTGATAACAATTTCAAATGTGCCTGAATATGAGTATTGCAGAATATGCCATTTCTTTCAAGTAGATGTTTGTTTAGTTGTGTGCAAACCAGATTTTAAATCCATAAACTAAGCAAGCGTGGATTTTAATGGTGTCCACCAATTTGGATCCATGGTAAGGGGAGAAATATTTATGGCAAAATGGTATTCACATTCATAAAAACCATTTGTGTCCATATTTAATACTACCGAGTCGAAAACCAAAATCATAACAAACTATTGACTCAAAAACTAAACTTAAATATTATGCAAAGTCATTGATTGAAATGGAATCAAAAGGAGTGTATTAAATAATGTAATTGATTTTAATTTTTTAATGAACAAATAATGCATACATTTGTGTTTAGCAATATTCATTGGATGCTTTTGAGAAGATTATAAAACATATCAAGAGTTTGAACATTATAAAATTCATTTTCTAAGATTGCAAGGAAAAAGATTATGTGTTATGACTATTCAAGGTTGATTGTTTATATTCGTTGGGCTTGGAATTCGTAAGCCTAAATTGTTGGTTATATCTATCTATGAAGGAAGGTAGTTTGTTTTGTTTTGTAGTTATGAGATCCACTGAACCAGGATGCTGTAGATTGTGTTCCTGGTGTCCTTGGAAAGCTTTTGACAAGGAGGGGTGCATGGCTCAGTTCCATGGACTTGTTGTGCAAAAGTTCTTGAATATTGAACGATTTCTTCCCTGAAATTTTAATTAAATCGTAACTGAAAATTTCTGAGGAATTGGAAGGTGCCTTTGGTGTTGTTGGAAAGATCTTGATGAGCAGGATTTAACGGAATTTATTTGGTAAGATTTGGATTCAAAATGTGGGAAATATTGATTTTTAAATGATTTCTGCCACTGAAAATTCAAATATATTCCAAAAAACCAGGTTTTGGAAGGAAAAATCAGTTGAGAACGTGGTAACACTTGAAGGCTTACCATTCAATTCAAGCATGATTTCCTTTCATATTTGGCTATTCAAAAAATCAATATATACATTGCAAAACAATATTCACATGTTGAGTTCCCTATTTTGTAATGGGTTCACACTTGGGCCAATGCCACAGGCCACGCTAGTGTGCATGAAATAATCATGCAAAAGAAACATACATTTCAAATTGCCATAAATACTTATTGAAATATTTTTCATAATTTTTAGTAACTAAAATATTTCAATGCATACAACATGTGAAAAATCATCACCATCATATGAATTATTTTGATTTTTTTTCCCCCCTCACTTAAATTTATTCTATATAAATCTTGTAGTCCATCGAAAAACCGTTGATATTTTTATTTTTTTAACAAACTTTTGTCATTTTGCAAATAATATTTTCAGAAAAGAATATTCAGTCACAAATTCTCCTTTATTTTGTTTTAAACGCATAAAAACAGGAAAATTGAAAAAAATCACAAAAAATCACACAATCACCTACAATAGTAACTAGTACCCCAATTTAAATTTGCCTAGATAGTCACCTAGGTAGGGTGAAGGGGAAATAGGAGGGTTTATAGGATAGGTTACCAAGGTGAAAGCTCGGAATGATAACCAACTGAGTCATAATGGTTTCCAATCCATGATGCACTAGTGGGTGGTGAGTCACATAATCCCATCATCCATGTCACCTTGAGACATTTTATCAAACCAAACGGCATCCCACAAGTTTGACATTTGGCAAATTAATTTGCAAGCAAACAATCAATGGACTAAAGAATGGTCCCACCATAGGATTTCTTTTTTCCATGGGACATGTAAGACTCATAAAATGCGGGGGTGATTCTACAAGCTTGTTGGTACCACTCATAGAATAATGAGTTGTTACTATGTGCTCACTTTTTTGACTGAATAATGTCAGCCCAAATTCATGCATTGTGCCATTTGTTTTCATTGAAAGTTTTCCACATTTGCCTTTTCTTGTTGAAGACCATGCAACCTCAAAAGTAGGATAGTTGCTGATGCAAACCTACCAAACTTTGTCGCAAGAAAATATTAAGGATCCATACTTGTTGATGCAAACTTTAGTACAAGAAAAATGTATAGATACTTGTTGATGCAAACTTTAGTACAAAAAAAAATGTATAGATATGTGTTGATGCAAACTTTAGTACAAGAAATACATTTAGATACTTGTTGATGCAAACTTCAGTACAAGAAAAACATCTAGATACTTGTTGATGCAAAAACGTTTATTACAACAAAATCATTTAGATATTTGTTGATGTGAACCTGCCAAATCTTATTTCAAGAACACACTACCTCATATAAGAAGAAGAGGAAATAAAGAGAGAAAGGACCCAAATCTTATGTCAATTCGTAAGTGCTAAATCTATTTACACTGGAGCCCAATAACAGACATCATAAATCAACAAACCAAAGATCAAGGAATAACTACAAAACGGGAATGGGAGGTGGGTCTGTAAGGGCCACAGTGAACCAATGTACCTTCACCTTCTTGAGTGAGAACTCTAAGTCGCTAAATTTTACCAAAAAATTTGTCAAGTTTGGACTTGATGCTGTAACTTTGCGAGAAGCATCCTTATAATGTTTAGAAAAGCAATCTTATACAATTTGGGGTTTTTAGCATGGTACATACCATAGTACTTGCTTTGTTCGCCCATGGCTGTCAGTAAGGAGGTGAATTCTCTTTCAGAAACTTCCCTGTCCAATGTCAAACCTCTGGAAGTGTTCTAGAGTGGAGAAGCTGAGATTTACAAAAGAAAGAATGTGGAATCATAGGTAAAGTAGTGCAACTCATGGGTCAACAATTTCCACGGAATCCTGGAATTGAGTTTTTACTTCATGATTGGAATTTGAAACTTGTGCTAGAACAATGAATTGCAGAATCCCTTTTGTTGCAGAATTTGCAGATAGGTACCAAAGAGGAGCGCTAAAAAGTCCAAATTCCCAAAACCCATTTAGTACTACAGTTCTAGAAGTTTCAAAAGCCTTTTAAGTAGTCCATTCCAGATTGTTCTGGTACTATAAGAAACAACACAAATGGACCGGTACTGGAAGCACACTACAAGCCCTTGGTCATGGGTACAAGAAATTCCACACGTCTGGATTGTATTACTATTTTCTGACTTACAATCTTGGGGGGGTAAAATTACAAGTGGATGTGAGCAAAATTCTCTCCTCAAATGAAATCTATTTCCAAAAATTTGTCGAAATTATTCCCATCAGTTTCCAGCCGGTTGTTGTCCTTGAGAATCTTCTTCAATGTTGGAGTTTTGTTTCTCATCGTGTATTTTGAAGCTCCTCTCTCTCTCTCTCTCTGTGTCTGTGCAGCAGCCCGTACTCGTGGGTCTCGTCGGATCATTTGCAGCAGCAGATCACCAAGTCGTTGAAATTTGGATTTCTTCTTGAAACTTGTCTAGAATTTTTTTTGTTAATTTTTTTATCCTCGCAAGTATGAGCTGAAATAAGGACTGTCGAGTTCTTCTTGAATGGCAGAGAGAAGATCTTGCACATTCACAAACTCCGGTAGTTTGCGTCCGTCTAGCATCTTCTCGATTTGCTGTCGACCTGATCTGCCGATCTCCGCTTCGATGGCCGTCAGCAACTCCGGTATACTCGCCCATTCTGGAAAAGACTCCGAAGGCAAGTTCCCGAACAAATCAGCTTCGCTACCTTCAAGCGCCATGAGCTCAGCTGTCAAATTTCTAGCGCAACCCTAAGCAGTTCTCTTCAGAATCTGACCGGTTCCTGATTCTCAACCAACCCTCGAAATCGACGAGTTCTACTACTGCACAAGGAACTTCAGTGTTCAGTTGTGATCTTCTCAGTCGCTTCTCTCTTCTTGCAAATCTGGGTCCAAAACGGCAGATCTAATTTCTAGACAAACTTTCAGAACTTGGGTTCACGGCTTCTGCACTCCACCGTTGGTACTTAACTTTTCTTGACACACTTCCATCTCTAGCCAGATCTCACTGTTAAATACTATCTGTTCGTTTTTGTCGCATCTGGATTGCCGGCGGTTCCACCGGCGCGAGATTAGGGAGGAGACCTGCAATAAGAAATTGCAGTAGGCGGCGCAGCCAGTGCCAACGACCAGCACGGCAGGGGTCTGCTTGTTACCCTAGCCTTGTGTTGCGTTTTGGCCACGTCCTGTCCCTGCACGGAAACCAGAACTGATGCTTCCTGCGAAATTCCCATAAAAATTCCCGACAAATGCAGCCGCTTCGCAATGGAGTCAAAAGTCTCGTCGACTCTCTGGACACAATTCTCAGACGACATCACAACGTGTTGGTTGCTTGCGTCACGGCGGGCGTCGTCATCTAGCACAAGACTACACAGTTCTCGCGGACCCTATTGCCTGTAGAGTAAGTGGAAGGAGAAGAACTACAGCTCCTTACGTTTAGGGTTAGGGTTTAAGGTTTAAGAGAGCTGTAGCTCCTTAGGTTTAGGGTTTAACCAGCCCTAATAAAATTTCAGATTTTCAGGACATTCTACTGCTGAAATATACTATTACTGGTGTAACTGTAGCATTCCAGGATGTAAAACTGATTCCACAGGAAAACTTCCTGGTGTAACTGTACTGTTCCAGTATGTACTAAGCTCATTCCATGGGAAAATTTCCTGGTGGAACTAAGTATACTGTTCCAGGATGTAAGTTCCAGTGTTTTGGATTTTAATTTTGTGTAATGGAAGTGGCCATCATCATCATCCATAAGAAGACTTTTAGCCAAATTTGTTCATAAACTAGATATGAATTTTTATTTTTATTTTTTTAAATTAAACATCCTTGTATGTTTCGGATATTTGGAGAATCCAGCTGACCAATTTAGTAATGGATGCTCCAACGCCAGTTTACTAAATTGGTCAGCTGGAATTTTATTTTATTTTTTAAGTAATTAAAACTGGAAAGTTTTGAATCATTTTTCTCACAAAATCCTACTTATAGATTGAAATTGTATAAGAAAATAATTATGAATATTTTCCAGAAAAATAATTAATTAATTAATTAAACCACTGCTAAGTTCATTTAGAAACCTGAAATGACAATTTCATGGTGTAATCACACTGTTCGGAATACAAAGGGGAAAATTTCCTGGAAATGTTTTTATGCTTCAGTCATTTCCTTGGCACCTTCAACACATGTTCAGAAATGTGCTTCCGTCAAAAATAGAAATGGAAATTTTCAAAGTTTTGCGTATGCTTTCGTCATTATCTCAACACCTTCATACCGAATCAAGGATGTACATCCGACAGAAATATAACAGGAAACTTCGCTGAAGCTTTGATTTCGGCATGCTTCCATCATCATGTAAACCAGCTTCAAAATCAAGTTCCAAAGCGCCAAGTCCCCTTGGAAATTCCAAGAAGGAAACAAGTTTTTTTAGTCTTCCGTAGTCAAGTCATCACCTTGGAACAAACTCAAAAGTAAGTAAGTAATAAGCTGGTAGTTGCCACTGCAAACCCAGGAAATGAAGTGGAGATTTTGCAGTAGCTTCATTTGCAAATCCCTTTGTGCACATGAAAGTGCCAAATTAAGTTCAAACAAAGCAAGCACAAAATTGGCACCATTGGTCCCACCTTTCAAGAGGTTATTAGGAAGACCTCCCAAGTTGTAATTCACTTTGTTTCCTGAGTCATATTTTCTATTGGGATCAAATTCATGTCAAATTAAGCGTCATCATGTTCACAACATCACTACAACAGAATATGACTTTTTTTCCTAAGGATCAACACTTGAATCCAGTACCCAAGAGCACAAATCTCAATGTCAAATTATGGTAAACAGTAAACAACATCAATATTTGATTACCCCACACATGTGCAATGGAGAGTGCCAAATGGATGAAATCACAATTGGATTACCGCACAGATGCAATGGATAATAGATGAATACGCAATTTCATTACCACAAAAATGTGCAATGAACCATGGCCCTATCAAAGGATTTGGCGAATTATTTTATAGGAGGAGGTCCTATTATTAGGGCACTACACTGGTTGCAATACATATTTATACATAATGTAGATTTATGTACTAAAGTATGGGCCCTATATGGCGGATTCTGTCAGGTGTGCAGACACTAGGCTTGCCCTAAGAGGCTCTCTCCCAGGGCATGCTTTTTACATGGCAGAATCTGCCATATAGGACCCACTCTTTAGTGTTAGAGGCAGGGGTTTTATTGTAGTCTTTCAGAATTGGTCACTTGGGCAGATTCGGTTTTTAAATGGCCTAAAAACTCATGCTTCCTTAGCCCTGAATGCAGGCCTTGCCCATCTTAAAACACGAGGTGGGCTAGGTGAGCTAGGCTAGGTGGACTAGGCGTAAGGCACGTGTCTGTAAAGGAATTGCCTTACAAGAAGTGCTGAGGTCTAGATTTGTAATTTGCAGCCATTAGCTCCCATAGTGGGTTATTGTGTCTTCTGCTTAGGAGGACACCATTTTGAGCTTTGACATTGAAAAAAAGTTCAATGAAGGCACCATCCCCAATTTCCAAACAGGTACAGCTTTGGAGACCAGTACCATCCCCAATTTCCTAAAAGGTGCAGATTTGGAGACCAGTACCATCCCCAATTTCCTAAAAGGTGCAAGATTTGTAGATCAGAACCAGACGTGGTCTTGACACATTTTTGCATCACCAGAAAACAGAACATTCCATTCCTTTTTTTTCATTGGGAAAAATAATAATAATTTAATTTTTTATTTTAATTAAAAATGTCCAAAACACTCTGTGTGTCAGCATTCTTTTTATTGGGGACTTTATTTTAAGAATAATTTGGAATTTTTTCAGTGTGTCATTTCAAACTAAATTTTCTCCTTTTTTCCCCTCTTTGTTTAGCATCAGAAATTTGAAAAAAAGAAAAAAAAGGAAAAAAGCCAGTGCTATTACACAAAACCATCCAGTGAACTTTGGCACAAAACACAGCAGCTACACAAACAATTTGCACACTTATTATTTGCAGAAATGCTAGAATTTTTAAAAAATAAAAATAAAAATAAATGAAAATAATCAAAAAAGAAAAAAAAATTGTGAAGGAAAATAAATAATTTTTTAAGAATATCACAAGTGGTATTATTTTTCTTCCACGTGGAATCTTCAAAATTAATTAATTATTTGACAGACGTGTGTTGAAGCTGCCCCTATACTACAATATTGGGGTTACTATTGGGATCGTAAGGAGAGTGACTGCCTTGCTCGGACAAGTCAACAGCAAGGGCGGCTGGCTTGTAAGTACTTACGACTCATACGTCACAAATACGATCATTTTCCACCCTTTTAATTGCGTCAGCCAACATAGTAACACGCACCTACCTCCACGTCACAAAATCTAGAAGGGCTATTACAATCAGGGTTTCTTTTTAAGGATTTTGTGATGAAGACAAAAGTGACAATCATCCAGAAAATAATTTAGCCAAATTTGGCTACATACTAGATATGAAAGTAGAAAAAAACCAGAATCCTTCTATATTCTTGGCCACCTACTGGCAATTTGAAATTTTTTTTTCCCTCTCAAAATCTGGCGTATTTGGGTCTTTTTTTCCAGGAAAAATCCTTTCTGTAGTTTGAAATCATATTTTTCAGGTTAAAACACTGGTTACAATCAGCGTTTTTCTTTTCAAAAAACTTATTTGGCTAAATTGGCGAATTATTGCTGGAAAAAAGAATTTTACACACTAAAAACACTTTTTTTTTCTTTTTTTTTCTAACAGAATTTGCAAAAAAATAAGTAAATAATCAGGGTTTTTTTTTTCCAATTAGGTGGACTGCCAATCCTCCACAAGAAGACTTAGCCAGATTTGGCTACAGGTTAAATAGAAATATTTTGCAACTCCACTCTATGCTGGCAAGACCATATAATAAAAACAAGGCAATTTCAAACCTTTTTTCCTCAAAATATGGCAAATTTTTGGGATTATTTCCCAAGAAATGCTTTGCAGAAGTCATGAATACTTTCTTTTTTTTGGATCTCCAAGTGGCCAAATTTCATCACAAAAAAAGCAGTACACCTAATACATAGTCAATTTTTAATTCTTTTAATGGGAAGTTGGAACATCACACAAAATAGCTGAAGAAAAAGGAAGAAGAAAATAAAGACCCATAATGCATGCTAAAGATGAAAGAATTTGATGTCATGGAGGGTGGGGGGGGGAGGGGCCTTCCTAGTCAGACTCAGTTCTCCATGGGACCTAGTGACGAAACACATTTCGTCACTGAGTTCTTCATGGGACCTAGTGACAAACACGTTCGTCACTAACAGTCTCTTTGATGAGACTTAGTGACGGAATACATCCAGATAGGTACTCTTTTTGAATAGGGTGACTCAAACATTACCACATCACTGACATCGTAAACATGATCCATTTTTTCCAGCCATGTAGGATTGATTATATGTCAACTTTTCATCCATTGATATTCCATGAGGTGGTCTTTAGGACCTGCACCCTTACTAGAGTAAGGTGACCATGGCCCAAGGGTGCGGGCGTCCTCAAACTAAGGGGCCTATGACAAGGATATTGCATTTGGTGAGAATGTCCCTCATCCATGGACTTTATCCCTTGTAAAGCATGATGCAAACGTTATCACTAAACATGTATAGATCATGAGGTGTTGGAGGGACAAGGCTCTTACACCTAGTCCTTAAGAGTTAGAAGGATATATATTTTATAGGTATAAGATCCATCCCGTTCTTAAGGAGTAGGAGTAAGATACCTCCTCATCTCTATACATGTGAAGGGTTTAGGGCCTTGGTTGAGGTCGTTTAGTGACGAAGACATTCCTCAAATTCGCACATTTGACTGGATACAAACAGAAGGCTGACAGGTTACAGGGCCCTCCAAAGCTTTACCTTGGTCATGTGCTTTACATACATATAGGCTTGGAGTGGGTGTGGAATGTTGACTTGAATTGAATTGAATTTTTTTCATAATTTGGTTTATTTAAGATCAACCAGATTTTGAAAATGCGCATATTCATTTTGCTTTTTCATATCCATATAAGTGGGTTCGTGAAAGGAGTGAGGTAGTTTGGCTTGAAATTTCATGTATAAATTTTTTTCATAATTGTCAAGTCTATGACCATATATAACTATCAAATTGACAACTGTAATATTGCACCATATATCTATTTCACTTAAACATATTATCATCATCATTGGAATTTTTTTGCAACTTGTTATTAAATATGCCTAGAGTTGCCTTAATATGTCTGTGAGCCATACCGACACAACCATGTGCGGTAGTCTCAATTTTTAACAGTTACATCAAGGTTATTTGAGTGGGGTGAGGTTATTAAGGGCTTTTAACAACTTCATAGGGTGATGAGTGTGCATGGTGCGAAGGGGGTTATTTTCTTTTCCGAAATGCGTTATTGGTGATTAAGGAGTTGGATTAGTTCTTTTCTTCAGCAAAGGCTAATAACCGTAGTTTT
>Ga0116229_10007275_pt1 | contig 17582 bp, 13 predicted proteins | sample S1TSphgellanicum_3_FD_87313 | JGI IMG/M metagenome (GOLD analysis project Ga0116229, IMG submission 87313) | Host-associated microbial communities from peat moss isolated from Minnesota, USA - S1T2_Fc - Sphagnum magellanicum MG | ecosystem: Host-associated > Plants > Peat moss > Unclassified... | reverse complement strand
TTTGCAAGCCTTTGCCTTGGTTGCAAGCCCAAGGTTAGGGTCATGACATTAAATCACAAGAAATTGTAGACTTTAGGGACTATAAACACATTTTTAAAACAAGAATCTATATACTTAAAACCCAAAAAACTGAAATTGAACCAATCCTACTTGTCTAGTAGACCAAAAATGATGTATTTGACCAACCACAAATCCAAAAGCCATAGACAACCATGTACAGTTCAACAAAAAACTAGAAATGATCAAGACATTGTAGAAATAATCAAATTGAAAAATGGAAGAACACATATTTTTAGTTTTTCAAGAAAGTGAATAGTATGGTCTTCCCATATGTTCTTCATGATGTGGTGTTTCATGATGTCCTTTTTGTTTATACTAACCCTTGTTTCATTTGTCTAAAATTCCACCACTGCATCAACAACATTCTCTATGACTATATTTTTTCGTTTTGTTCAGGTTGTAAAGGCCCATTACATGCTAGAACCATCCTCAAGTTGTATTTTCATGCTCTATCCTTTGCTCAAAATTCTTTTACTTGCTCCAATGAATTGGCGTATTATAATAAAACTTTGGGTAGAATTTGAAACAACCATACTATTGACAACAATTTTGGCTCTCATCTCATCAAGACTATGACTAGCCTTGATACCCTGCTAACCTTTTCTCATGTTGTCAACAATTTCAATTGTTGTCTCATACTATTTTGAATTCACAACCACATCAGGCATTGCACCTTGCAAGATGGGTTGTTTCAAAAGTTTTTCCATGGCCAATTGTTGATAGTTAAGGCCTTTCATCCTTGTCATTTGGTGCAAAAGTGGTGCAATATGACTTGCAAATCTAGATGCCAACCTTTCTATGTCACTAGTGTAAGTAGGATTACCATTTGCAAGGATTTGTTGACACTGGGTAGTCATTTATTTTTTGGTAGCCCTAGACTTGCATTATCGATCCTTTGCTACCAACCTTCATGTGGCTTGTGTTTCCAAGGCTTTCCTAATGCCTTATCCATCTCTTTGTTGAATCTTTTTATTTCCCCATCAAAAGCACCAACAAATCACAACCCTAAATCATGAGCAAACCCATGCATATGCTAAAGGACCTACACCCAAATTCTTATATTAGCAAATCTTCTAAACACAAGTTGTTTGTACAAGTTGTTACAAAACATTAGGAATGATCTTGTGTTGTTTCATGACTTGTAAACCAAACATAAACTTAAAAAAAGTTGTAAACTTGCTACTTATGCAACTAACAAATTGACAAGTTCCTTGAAAAATCATAATGCCAAGAAAAGAAATAGATCACCTCTTCAAGTCTATCCATCTTCAATTGGTCCAATGAAACCAATATCCACCAACCACCCAATATGCACATAGGCCTTCAAAACATAGTTCACCTTCCTCACACAAAAACAAAAGTTCTTAAAGTTACAATGATAAATCTATGGTTTGACAAGGATGAAATTCACACCCCAAGGATGCACTTGTAAAGGAAGTTTGTAGAGAATAAGGGCACTAAGTTTTGGGCGATCGATGTAAGAAGGTAAAGGCTCTATCTCAAACACAAGAGGTTTCAGTAGTACAATTGCTTGTTTAGGTTGTGTAGTTCTTACGAGCGACAAGCTCCCAAAACCCCTCACGACATCAAAAATATTCATCGGTGCTTTCAAAAACAAAACCTATGTGCATTGAGTGCTTGAATTTTGTAAAATTACTAGCAAACCTACTTAAGAATTCACTATTACAAAATATGGGTGTAGTTCACTAGTCCCGATTCACTAGACTAGTGAATTCACTCAAAATCCAGTGAAATCACTTGGCGTACAAGGACACCTTTTGTTGTAGTGATTAAATGAAGAGATGCATCCACAAAATTTACAAAGGCTTAATGAGAACACATGTTTCAAAACGAGAAGATTACAAAGAATTGCTTGGATCCAAAATGCATAGCTCAATAATGCATGATCAAGAGTTTAGCATTGTTCCTTGAGCTTGAAACTTGGGTAGTGCGTGTACACAAAATAATGGTTGAATTCCATCATATATCAATCGATAATGTTGTAAACCATTTCCATTCATGTGATAAAAAATTTGCAACATTTGAACCATTGGATACATGTAAGACCTAAAATCAATAGTGTTGATCAATTATGAGGATACACATTTCCCCATACATAGGATTGTACACTTGATTTTGAAAGGCAAAGTCCTTGAGGCTAGGTAAATTTTTTAAATTCTTATTTTTTAACAAAGTTGGATATTTTTACAAGATTTTCATAATGGGCTTTAGCTTTAATGTTGTCAACCTTTTTGCAACCTTAAAATCCATAAACTAGCCAAATTTAAACATCCTTAACTGAATGGCCAATATTCTTTAAAGAAATCCAAACTTTTTTGGTATTGTTTGTTGTAAAGATTAATTCACACAATCTCCTATTGGCTAACATAAGTAAATATGGCCTTTTTACATTTTATGAGTCCAAAAGCTCAAGAATTCAATAGGTTTTTATAATCCTTTCAAGTCTTTAAAATCATTTTTGCTTTTGTTACAACCATGAACATTTTTGTTTCAGGACTTAAATGGACATCAATTTTTTATCAAATGTTTGATTATTTTACATCATTCATTTAATTTGAATGTTCTCTCTAAGAAATTTACTTTGAATTGTAAAAATGAGCAAAAATTTAAATCTTGATCAACCTTGGAAATTACATATGTCTAGGAATTTTTCATGTGTGATAGTCCTTTTGTGGTCCTTGATCTTGAATATACCCAATTTTTTTGGGTGGATTAATGGAACACATTTGTTATTGGTTTCATTGTTGTTGTTGTTGTTGTTGGGTTTGAATCAAGCATAAAGAAAGGGGCACAACCATTAAGGTATTAACACATTTAATTTTTTGCAATATAAATTTTAGACCATTTTATGGATTTTTTGTTTTTGTTAAGGCATGTTCAATGAAAGGAAATAAGTGAAGGAATACAAAGGGTTTCGGCTCAAACCTTGTTGCACAAATTGGCTACATTAAAGTGAGCAAACCCTCTTTATTTAGGGGTACATTCATAGTAAAAGGAGCCAAGGAAGTTGTTGATAATGCTTAAAACTACACATACATTACTTTGAAAAATCACCATTAACTATATTTAATGAATTATTTATCCACAATTTGTAATTGTGTTTTGGTGCTCATGAAATTGGACTCCTATGAATTTGGAGTCATTTCATTATGTTATTAGAGTCCTTTGTCATACACAAAACACTTGTTGACAAGGTCTTTTTAAAGATTCTAAAATTTGAATGTGTTTTTTGTTACTCAAATCTTCATCAAATATTCTCAAATTTATTATGGGCTTTGATATACATCATAAGAAGGGCCACATGTGTTTATATTTTTAAATGCACATGTATTGAGTCCTTTTAATGGATATTGTTGATTTTTATTTTGAACATCCTTAATGATAAAAAAAAGTTCAAAATTTGTCATCATGGTTAAAAATAAAATTATACATTTGACTATAATCTAGGTCCTCATGCCCACAAAAAAAGTATTTATTATAATATGAGTCATCTTTGGTCTCAATATTAATATCTAGTCCCCAAAATTACATTTAAAATATAGTTTTAATATTTAATAGACCAATACATGTAGAACACATGTAAAATGTAATCCTTGGTAAGGATTATGACCTTGGTTATCGTGGTTCCTTTTACTGTGTTTCTACCTTTAGAGCATCATGAAGTTGGGGTACATTGAAAGAACAATAGTGCCACTTGTAATTTTTTTGCTTGAGATCATAATTCAATCAACCACCCAATTGGCTAGAAGTCTTTTTGGGTCAAAAGCAAAATGGGTGGATTGTTTCAACAATGTATAAATAATAGGTTTGAATGTTTGACATATTGTTTTTGAATAAGGCTAATAGTTGCATAGTACAACCACATTATGGTACTAGATAGTCGGACAATACCTTCCTCCTTGGACATGATTAAGGACTTTATGTGGGTTTCTTGGATGAAAGACAATCTTCTTTTTCTTTGTATGTGACATATCCAAAAGTGTGTTGGATTTAAGTAATAAACATTGATATGATGGTGAATGAGAACATCAAATAGGTGAAATTCCTATAGGGCAAAGTTGAGGTAAATTTACATAATGTTTTAATTCCCTTTCAAATATTGCACTATAGGTTGTGTCTTCAATACATATGTATGATATTTTTTTGCACCACTAAATGCTGAAACAAACTTTATGATGTGTGATGGCCTATCTTAATGAAATTTACACAACTTTTTGTTGTCCCCATCATGTGTAAGGTGTTAGATCTATTGGAATTTATTAACATATCTAAAGAAAAGGAGAAACAATTTGAGAATCGGCAAAAAATTCAATAATCGAAGGTAATGTTTTCATATAGTTAATTGTTTAGGTGGGGCTTTAGATGAAATCAAGCCCCAAGGATCATTTTTTAGGGTCATTTGATATGCTACTAACAAATTTTGAAAGAAAATTTTATGCATCTAATGAAATATTTTAGGGATTATCAAATCTTGTACATTATTTATTTCACATGAATTTCATAATTTTCTTTCAAATTTTCTAAACATTGGGCCACATTTGGAACCAAAAAAATTTCAATTGCCCTTATGGCCTTTTGTGCAATGTTATGGTGTAAAATCCCAGGGGTTGTGATAGAATCTACATTGACCCCATTGACCTAAGCATACATGTTGATGGGTTCAATAGGCAAGCTTACATGTTCATAGACATGGAGAAAGCAAAAAGTCAGAGTGATTTAGTGGAATCGTTTGGGACTACAAAATAGTCATTGTTATATTCCACATGGCCAAGATCCCAATATCACCCAAAATTAAAAATAGCCTTTAATGCATGCATGGGGATACATATGTTTGGGGCATGTATGGGATGATGATTTGTTCAAGTCTTCATAAAGTTAGGCTTTATGATTCAGTGATACATAAGGCTTAGCAATATGCAATCATGAGTGACATAATGCATAATGATTAAGGCACATTGTCACCTTAACAAAATTATTGTATGGACCACCTTGTTATGTGGCAAACCATAGATTGTCACCATGATGATGGTAGTGTACAAATCACCTTGTTGTCTAAGTGACCTTTGTTGTGTGAAAAACAATAAAGTGACATGTCAAAATGACCAATCTTATTCATGGGGGTGTGGGATATTTAGATGGGGCAATGATTTGAGTCTTAATGAAAGCTAATTGGCTTTTATGAATTAATGACACATAAGCTTTAACACCATGACACAAATGACATAGTGTTTGGTGATTAGGGTAGATTGTCACCTTAGCAAATATAATGTATGAATCACCTAATTATGTGTGACCAAAACTACTTGTGGGCAAATAAATTGACATGTGCCAAAACTTCAATGGATCAGAACATGTATATAGGCAATGATTAAAATATTAATGATTAGGCCACTTGTAAAACAACTATTACGAATTCAACTTTGTGAATTCCAATGTGATAAATGATTATGATCAAACATTAAAAAGGTGGTAATTTTGCAAGATTTGAATGAAATGTACAATAGTTTTCTATACAAGTTGTGACATTTAAGTCACTAATATAGATATAATGACATTCATTAATATGGGGACCATAAACCCACCACCCATGAGTATTAATATTGAGTATGACATGTATTGCACCCTGTAATGATGAATGATAATGCAAATTAAATTTTGGTAGTAAATTGTCAAAGTAATATGTAAACCTATCCAACTAAAATATCACTACACAAGGAAGTGGAAATGTCAACTAACCATATATTCCACTCCTTTAGCTTTAGGTGGAATGGATCATTAGAACTAAGGGTTTAGGTATGTGTAGTGGCATACTAGCAACATGTCCTTTGCCACGCGACCCCAATCACTAGTGCAATCCAAAACTACTATTGAAACCACTATAATGGAATAGGTTCATTCCACCCAAATTTGGGTGGAATGACTAGTGGCTAGGACCACATCCCCTAATAGTGCATGGTTTGTTGACCAAATATTCTTTAAGGAATATTCAGCCTAAGTAATGACATGTGTGAACAACACATAAGATGAAATTATATAATACATATACTATCTATATTTATATATATATAATCATATAAATTATATATAATATGTAAAATTTGATGTCTTTTATGATTAATTATCTTATGGCACTTTTCCAAAGCAACTATAGACAATTTCAATCACATGTGTCCATTACGACTAAAATGTAATTGAAAAATTAGTGGTTAATTTTCAAATTCTTCTAGTGTATGTACACCATTAGGTATATTAACCTAAGTAGATTAAGTGTTCTTGCCTATGTATACTAGTTATATTAATTCATATGTACACAATTAATTGCACACACAACCCTATAGTCCAAAAAATATAGGGTGGCAATTTTGTAGTTGTAAACATGACTATTCCAATTGTAAACAACAACCAATTACATGTGGTTGCAAATTGACTAGTTGAATATAACATGATTTCTAGAAATGAACTAGATTCAAAATTGAAATTGGCCCCAAAATTCAATTTATATAGGTTTTGATTTTTCATTAAAATTTAAAATTTAAAATTAAAATAATAATAATAACAATATTTTGATTGGGGTAAACATGTTAGTTTTGGGATTTTTTTTCAACCCCATAAAAATTTGAGTAATAAATATGGGGGTTGGGTTGGGGGGGGGGGTGGCATTAAGCATGTAGGTATTTTGGGAACATGTTTCAAGATGTAAGTTCTTAAATTCTTATTGATTTGTTTATGTTTCAAGGGAAGGAGGGGGGATGGTGAGCATGGAGTTGATATAAGTGGTCACTTTTTTTGTGGTTGTACTATGCTAGTAAGTTATAATTAGAAAAAAAAAAAATTTGGAATATGTTTTAGGTAGGTAAAATTAACCAAACTCGCCTAAAATTTGTTTTTGCAAAATTGAGAAATGAAAGTCTTGAATGTGAAGAACTAGACCCAAGTCCCTAACAATGTTTTTTTTATTTTTGAATTGGAACCATAGGTTTTTTCAAATTAAAAAGAGTCATAACTAGGACTAAAGGTTTCTAAAAAAATAAGAATTATACAACATTGGTAAATAGGGACCGTTTTCAAATTTGAGCATTCTTACAAATCTAGGTATTATAGACCACTCAAATGACTAATATATGTAGGCATTTCTTTCAATTTTAGGTACCTTCACAATTTTTGGTACCCACGAAGCGAAGGCAATTGACTAATAGATGTAGGTAGCTCTTTTAATTCTAAACAACTTGTCAAATCTAAAAGTTGAAGAGAAGGCAATTGGCTAATACACGTAGGAACCTTTTTCAAATTTGAGCATTTTGACAAATCTAGGTGTTTTAGACCTCTCAATTGACCAATAGATGTAGGTAGTTTTGTCAATTTTGAACATTGTGACAAATCTAGGTGTTCTAGACCTCTCAATTGACCAATAGATGTAGGTAGTTCTGTCAACTTTGAACATTGTGACAAATTTAGGTGTTGGAGAGCAGTTAATTGGCCAATAGATGTAGGTAGTTTTTCTAACTTTGAACAAAATGACAATTTAAGATGTTGAAGAGTAGTCAATTGGCCAATAGATATAGGTAATTCTATCAAATTTGGACAATTTGACAAATTTAAGTATTGGAGAATAGTTAATTGCCCAATAGATGTAGGTAGTTTTTCTAACTTTGATAAATGTGACAATTCAAGGTGCTGAAGAGTACTTAATTGGTCAATAAATGTAGGCACCTCTTTCAATTCACAATATCCCGACAAATACAAATATTGAAGGTTAGTTAGATGGCCAATGGATTCAGGTAATTCTTTCAACCCCAAACATTCTGATAATGTCAAGTGTTGAAGAGTAGTCAAATTACCAATAGATGTAGGTAGCTTTTTGATATTTAAACATCCACGCACATTTAAACGTTGGAGGTTAATCAATGTGCCAATAGATGTAGGTAGTTCTTGTAATTCCAAACACTTTGACAAATATATGTGTTTGAGTGTAGTCAATTGGCCAATAGATTCAGGTAATTTTTTCAACTTTGAACATCCAGACAAATTCAAATATTCAAGATTATTCAGTTGATTAATAGATGTAGGTAACTCTTTCAACTCTCCACACCTTGACAAGTGTAATCGTTGGAGAGCAGTCAATTCGCGACTAAACATAGGTAATTCTTTTAACATTGAACAATCATTTAAATTTAGCCATTGGAGAGCAATCAATTGATCAATAGATGTAGGTAGTTCTCTCAATTGAAAGCAACTTGATAAATCTAGATGTTGGAGTGCAACCAACTTGCCAATAGATGTAGGTAGTTCTTTTAATTTCATGCAAAGTGATAAATCCAAATGTTGGAGAATAGTCAATTCACTAATAGATGTAGGTAGCCCTTCTAACCACCAGCACCCTGACAAATCCAAGTGTTGGAGAGAAGATTTCAAATTGCCTGTAGATATAGGTAGGTTTTTTAATTGTAACAACCTTGACAAATTCAAATGTTGAAGAGAAGTCAATTGGTCAATAGATGTTGGTACTTCTTTCAACCTTGAGCATTGTGATAAATCTAGGTGTCGGAGAGTAATCAATTCATTAATAGATTCTAGTACCTTTCTTAATTTTGAGCATTGTGACAAATCCAAAAGTTGGAGAGAAAATTTCAATTTGTTTATAATAGGTACTTCTTCCAACTTCGAGCACTTTGACAAATCTAAGTGTTGGAGAGCAATCAATTGGCCAATAGATATAGGTAGTTTTTCCAACTTCAAACAGTTTGACAAATCCAAGTGTTGGAGGACAATCAATTGGCCGATAGATGTAGGTAGTTCTTTCAATTCCAAACATCCTGATAATTTCAAGTGTTGGAGATAAACCAATTGGCCAATAGATGTAGGTAGTTTTTCCAATTTCAAACACTTTGACAAATCCAAGTGTTGGAGAGTAATCAATTGGCCGATAGATGTAGGAATTTCTTTCAATTGAGTGCATTCTGATAAATCCAACTCTAAAAGAGTAACTAATTTTTCAATAAATGGAGATAATGTTTTCAATTCAAAGCAATTTGCCAAATGAAGCACACGTATTTTGAAACAATTGACTTGATTTAAATAATTTGGCAACTTTTGAATAGTGCGATTTTGAAATCGTAACCATTGTAAGTCATCTATATATTGTGGTTTGATGACACATTTTGTAGTATTACTTGAAACTTCAACCATGTCAAGTAACCTCAAGCAAGGCATGGATTTTATTTTTTCAAAAATCTTGCATGTGTCATGTTGTGCATGCTTATCTTCATGTCTTGCATGTCTTTTTTCATTTCCTTTTAATGACATGCCTTCTAGATTTGTAGCCACCTGTCACATAGAATATTAAAACATGTTATTCAAGACATATAATTCAAAAGATATTTCAATGAATTTAATGTATTATTTTGATTTATTTATTAATGTAAAGTGAAAAACAATTTTATAAAATCAAAACAACAAAAGCACATGGTCACAACCATTTCATTTCGTAAGATATGTAAGGTTTTTTTTGGGTCCCATAATCGATTCTTTTGATCTTGAGATGCAATTTTTCGACCCAAGTCTCGTAGTTGGTCATGTATGATTATCTCTCCATTCTTGCCCACTTTCAAGAATGATTTACTTTGCAAGTTTGACAAATTGATTCTAGGAGACCTTGAACTATCCCATATTCGAATTACAGTCTTTAGTTTGAAACCACAAAAAAAACAAGCAACGTCCAAAAACATATTACGTTCTGATTTTGCCAAGGCATTATAACAAATTTCCAAGGTACTACAAAGCCTGTCATTTTCATCCCCATACAATGGCTCCATGTTATTCAATTTTTGTAAAGCCTCTTCCCAAATCAATAATTGGTCTTCAACTTCCAAATGTATATGGGTGTGCAAAAATCCACCCATCACTTCAAGGCTTAATGGAAGCCCGGCACAAGCTTTCACAATCTTGTCAAATATGTTTTCAAATCCTTTGTGTATAGGTTTTGAAAGGTCCTTAAACACATGGTATGAAAATAATTCTCTTGCTTGCTCCACATTTAATAGTGCCATGTCCACTTTTCCATCCTCACTTACACCTTGTGATTTCAAGATTTGCCAATTTCGACAAGTGATAATAACTTTGTTATTAATTTCATCTCCTTTAACAACAAGAACTTGTAATAAAACCTTGAGATCTTTCTCTGTTTGAACATCATCTATAACCACCAACACTTTTTTTGACATCATACAATTTGTAATACACTTGAGATCGTAGTTATTCACATCTTCACCATTGGGTTTTATTTGACCACACAAATCATGTAAAAGACGTCTTAGAACAATATCCAAATTTTTTGATTTCACATCTTCCAAGAAGCTAAACTTTTCATATTGTTTGTGGAACATATGATATATTTTTTGGGCCAAAGTAGTCTTTCCAATACCACCCATTCCAATCAAACCAATGATAGGGACCTTTTCTAACTTCTTGTTAATATCTTTTGCCCTTTCTTCCAATCCCACTTCATATGGAGGTAATGATGGAAGCCATGGTTCCTGCCACAATTGATACATGCCATATATCAATAAGGATTAATGATTCTTTTAAATTACATAAACCTGAATGTTCAAATCATTTTGAATGTTATCAACTTGACATGAATGTACAAAAATCAATTTGTTTTGTTCAAACATATAATTCAAAAAATTAACTTTCATGAATTACTTGTGTATGATTATATTACAAATCTTGCACAATATTTTGTACACACACAATATAGATAAGTTCCATTTCCATGGTATAATGAATACATATGACAACCATTGTCATTTGAAGTTGATGTTTTACCTGCAAACAAACATTCAAAATTTGCACCAATTTTGTATAACTTATATGGTTTTTTGTAGGTGGTTGACAAATTGTCAAATGGTTTGCATCTTCAATTTTATAATTGTTGTTATTAGATAATCGTTGAGCTGATGCATATGGAACTAAAACTTCCTGCACATGATTCCAACATTTTAAGACTTAATACATGCTTGAAAATTTATTAAATGTTGGCAAGCATATATTCTCATAAATTCTAAATTGAAAACTTTGCTAACATGATTTTCCTCTTTAATGGCTTTCTAAATATTGATAGAAAATAGCTTGTATTTGAATTTAGTGTATAAATTTTGGTTACCATGCAATATAATAACATTTAAAATTATGAAAACTTGGGGAAGATTTACAAAAGAAATTTAATATTGATCGCAAATTTAAAAGGTTTCAAAATAATGAAAATTTGTATAGGATTCAAGGTGATTGGATTGAAAACTTGCCCCTTTTTTGTTAATGGGTTGTCCTTCACCAAAAGCATAGACATTAAGGTTGGCTTTGACTTGATCAAAATTCACTGAAAGTTCTTCCATTTGTCGATTTAATAATTGAACATTCATAAGTAGGTTTGGTTGTGTTTTTGAATACATCTTGTTGAAAGAACCAAAATTTTGACATTGTTGTTTAAAATATGTAGAATATTCGTTTGTCCCACCTCCATGTGGAACACCATAAAAAACCATCCCATTGAGGTTATTAATAAAATTTCTACAATGTTTATTCATAATTAAATCCACATCATTTCTCATACTTTGATTGCATCGTGTTTTGGCTTCCACCACCAAACTTTTGGTTATCAAACCACCAAAGCTATAACCAACCAATACAATTGGAGCGCACCAAAGGTCTGCAAATCTACACATACAAAAATAAATTATGATAAGAAATTACAAATTAACATATAACGATTTCATTCAAATTCCATTGATGATGTCACATAAGATTTTTTTGAAAGATTGTGCACAAAATGTATTAAATGAAGGTAAAGCCAATTACCCTCATTTTAAGATGATACCTTAATTTTAAATTGTTTCTTTTATTTTAAACATATTTTGACACAGGAAACACCATAATGAAATTTTGAAAAGGTGACACCAAATTACAAACGAAAAACCTACATGACTTTTGACTACCATATGTTGAGCAATATATAATTACCAACAAAACACTTGATTAAAAGGATTTTTTTTGCTTAATACATTGAAATATGGAAGGGTATTTTGAATACATATTAAAAACACAATACTTTCAAGAAAGGGGGACAAAGGGGTTGGGAAGGAAATTGTTTCACCTTTGATTCCCCACCAAACTTTGAATGAGGTTTTTGCCAATATCTGTTATATCTTCATTGACACCAAAAATATTGGCATCATATGACAAAGAAAGGATTTGGATATTTTCTCCCATGTCCTCAGGCAACCATTCTTTTATCCAAAATGTCGGTTTCCCTCCTTCACTATTGTTGGTTGATGTCCATGTCTCTTCCCATGCATGGGCAATGTTTCTTTTAGAAACAATGCCGTGAAAAAAAATTATAACCAATTTTGGGTCCTTTAAAATTCCATTTGGATAGACTATATGAACTGGATCTATCTGCAAGTGATAATCAATACAACAAAATTTGTCAAATGTATCAACTTTTGTTTCATAACTTTCAAGTCAAAGGATTTGAATTTGTTATCATATTAATGTCATTTTTCATATTAAAAAAAAATTGCACATATTTTAGTTGAACATATATTGAACAATCACCAAAGTTTTCATGGCTAAAATCAAACTCAAAATATCCCAATCAATTATTATTTTTGCATATTAATTCACACACACACACACATATATATAACAAAGATCAAACGCTTCCAAAGAATAGATCTATATGATAAATTTCCATTAATAAAAAATGATAATGAAATTCCAGTGACAAGTAATCAAAACTAGTATATAACTTGGGATTTTTTGGAATCCTTTGTATGGTTGTCCATGGACCATTCCAAAGACAATTTCAGAAATAATTATCTCATTTTCAAGCCTAACTACATTTCTTTCTTAATAACTACCTCCATGTTATAACTACCTCACTTCTTTTCCTTATCCTCCAACATGTATATGAAAGAAAAATTAACATGTGTGTTTTCATGTCCATGAAATATATATTAATTTAAATTCAGTTTGACATTGAAATAAATAATGATGAATTATTGAAAACCATATAAAAACATAAAAATTAATATAAATATAGTTGATTGTCACTGGTAGTCCATAGCAAAGCGGAGCTCAAATTGTTATTAAGGAAAAATTTAGAGGATCAGGGTTGAAAGCCTTAAGATAGCCACTTTTTTGACCAAAATAAAGGCTATTATCCAATGCTAAGGGTTGATGTACTTGTCTTTCTCCACTCAAAGGCAGTGCTCTTTTCCCAAACAATGCCTTGAAACGATGGCCAATTTTGCCCAGGGTTTTTAAAAATGTGATTAAAATCCAGATTAATCATGGACCTAATCTACAAGTGGTAAATAAACAAGACCTTGACACAACTTGTTCAACACATCAACTTGTCTTTATTTACTATAGTGTTAAAGATATGTGATTGATTAGCTGGGCTGTTAATGGTATCATGCTTATTAACAAACATGTTCATTACAATGCAAAGTTGTAAACTTGCAATAGGTAATACATGATTTACCACAAATCTGCTAAAATTATATTCTATTCAACTTTAACTTCATATTTGACTGAACTACCATTTTTGCATAGTTGTACAGATTTTACCAACAAAATCAAATTTCTTACAAGCTCATTACACAATAAGACATCTTCAAATTTCAAGGTCACCCATTTGTTTTGTAGAGCAACATTTTATATTCAAGACCTTGGCAAGTATGAAGGGTGTTTAATTACTTCCATTTTAAATTAACTTGAAGGATCATGAATTGTTTTTTGACAAATTGACGTTAGAGAGATTTCAAGTCCAAGGAAAAAAAGTAAATTTGTTGAGTTTATATGATGAAATAGATTGTAACAAAAGAAAAGGAGCAAAAACAAATTGGAACATAACCCAAGAATAAAAGGACTGAATAGAAAAATAAGGTCACCAAGACTGACCTCTCGTATTGGCTCAAATTCAAGAGTAGCGTTGTTGACCCATATTCTTGAGAATGGGATACAACAGTCAATCGATGATATCAAACTATCCATAAATATAACATATGGGAACTGTTGAGATGTTTTCACAAATGATGCTTATGACATCAATCATGCACAGAAAATTGGAAATCGACTGCGATGGAAATGACCCTGAGTGCCCACTCTGAACTAATCACGCCTCATGGTCAACTTTTACTCCTTCACTGGTGGAGTACGTCATGATTGCATGAGCACCCTTCTCTCCGATCCGGACATCGCTACATCTTTTTTTTTGACAAGAAGCTTACTTTCGGTATTATGAGATAATTTACCGAATCCGGGCATCAGCTACGCAGTGATGGGCTCGACACAGACGTCCTAGTTCTCTAGCACTTCTACTAGGTTTGATACACTTCCGCTCGCCTCGTTGGGCCATCTATCCCGCCAAACGTACATTGCTTCTGGCATCAATAACAAGTGAACCGTACTTGACTCAGCAGATATCTATTGGAGTTTCAGCAGAAAAACTCTAACGGTCGAGGCTGTTAGAGTCTGCTAAGAACTCAGTTAGTGTCTTCCATGATACCTTGCACTCAGAACTCTCGCCTGGAATACATATTTATTGTCACTCCATGCTTTTGAGTTAGTTCAGATTTTCTCGCATCGTTCCCCGCTCTCAAAGGCTTTTTCAAGGTTCCAATTTCGTACAAGGTCATGCATGCGAGTGCTCTAGACTTGAAACTTCCCTATGAATTTCTTGGCCTTTAGATCAGAATGGAATCTGGGTGCAAGTGGTCCTTTTTCCATGGCGCATGCGATGTTTCAGCAAGGAAAACAAAGTGACGCGGCTAGTTATTCCGCCGAATACTTGCCCCATCGAATCTGTCCTTTGGAAAACTCCATGTTGACTTTTTCTCCCGTCGCTACCGAATCTCGTACAATGCTCAAGCATAAACCGTATTGGCAAAGAAAATTCAAGCGATTTGGCGTCTTCATTCACCGTATGTTACCCCACCTCAGGACTTCCCTCCTGCATATGGATACATTATTGCACGCAACAGAACTCTATGGTTTGCCGACAATATCGGTGCTATCCAGTCTTCACCCATATCCTGGAGTAGGGAATTTGAATTCAAGGTATTTGAATTAAATTTAAGAATTTGAATTCAATTCAACTCAAGCGGTGTGCAATGTCATTCAATATTTTCATTCAAATGGAACTTAATTTCCACAAAAAATCAATTCATTTTGTCCAATCACACGTTGATCATCATTGATAGTTTGCATCACCATGCACGGAACCCAAGTTAAATGCTTACGTATGGGCTGCCATGCTTACCGCTTATGCGGAATATCAGTGCAGGTGATTATTTTCAATTACAAGATACTATCACTGAACCCATCTTTGTTTTCAAACTAATCACTTTGACAGATCAGAGCTCATTTGGTTGTGTCAATTATTTGATAATTCTACTACCTTAAGAATCTCTCATGAAGTGAAGATCTGTCTGTCAATTACATTATACTGTCATGTCAATGTCCCTTATTTCATTAATCAACTGAACGGATCAAGGCTTGTTATTTGGTTCCGTCTTTGATAATTCTACTACCTTAGCAATCTCTCATAAAGTGAAATCTTGATGCATTGATCAGAATTTCGGGCCCAAGCAACCAATGCTCTTGAACGACAAGAAAGAGCACGGTAATATATGCATAGACCTTGGTACCTTGAGACTTATGGGGTTTTCGTTTTGGGAGTATCATCATCTCAAAGCAGAGACAGGTAGCAGAAGCTTAGCAGAAACTTAATGTCTATATAAGTCCGTCGTCCTTACCGAATTTCCAAACACTGTTCAATATTCCAATTTCTGATAAGATCATGCATGCTGATCTGGTACGCCTGCAACTTCCCTGTGCTTTGTCAGACTTTTGCCCTTTAATCAGTATTGGTTGCATCATGCAAGTGGTCCTTGATAGATGGTGGACACAGTGTCAGCTGCAAAGGTGAGGCTCGCGAGAGTTCGCCGCGATTCCAGATCAGAAGTTCCTCCCCCTCATTACCTGCAGTGAAACACTGTCCCGATATTCCAGTTTGTGCAATAGAGTCGTGCATGCGCATGTGCTAGACCTGCAACTTACCTGTGATCAGGGAACGTCTCTGCATTTATTGGCCTTTAGGGAATAGACGCAAGTGGTCATGGTCGGTCGATGGTGCATATCGTGTGTCAGCAGATAGAATTGAGACTGTTTCCAATCTTCCGCGATACCCTACACTTAGAGCTTCCGTCTGGAATATAATTTTGTAACTCCATGCTAATTCGTTGACATTTTTTCCCATCGTTACTGACTCTCAAACACTGTTCAAGGTTCCAATTTCGGATATTGCAACCTCCTCTGATCAATGAAAAACTTGGGCTTGATAATTAAAGAATGGATGCATGTGGAGCTTATTTTATGGTGCGCAGAATGTGTCAGGAAAGAAAGGGAAGCAGCTAGTTAGAGTCTTCTGCGATACTCACCCACGCCAGAATTTCCTCTGGAATACGTTATTGTAAATCCAAATTTTGCTGACTTTTCTGCTGTCGTTACGTGTCGCATATCCTATGCTAATGAACACCGCCTGTTAGCAAAGAAAATGAAGGCCATTTGGAGTTTTCCGCGACATTACCCACCTCAAGACCTGCCTCTGGTATACACATATTATTGCACGCAACAGAACTCCATGGTTTGGAGACATCTGTGCTGTCCATTTTTCACCCATATCCTCAGGCCTGGAGTCGGGCATGTACGTTAGCACACCTGAGATCTATGCTGATATTTTCAGCTCTCGTTACCTAGTCTAAAACACCATTCAAGATTCCAATTTCTTAGAAAAATCATGCATGCATATGTGCTAGTTTCTGAGACCTGCAATTTCCCTGTCATCAGTGAATATTTTGGGGACTTGGCCAGATTCCTAAGTACAAGATGTCGTCCTTATTTGAAAAATCAGGGAGAGATTTGGTGAAGTTATTGCCCAATTTTCACCTAAAATAGTGGAAGTACCTACCGAACAAGATGGGCAGACGACACCAACTGAATTTCCGATAACCTATTTCAAGTTTATTTCTTCACCTTGGTCCATTTTCAAAGTCCTGTTGTCATCACTAGAGTAGAATACCCTATCGCCAAACAGTTAAATATTCAGATGATCGTGGCATGTTGGAGAGGCCTTGATTGGTCTTAGAGAGATTGCTTCAGATCGAGAGTTACCCCTCCTGAAAGTTGGGAACCTCAAGAAGCTGGAAAACATTGAACAAATCCTAGCCTATTCACCAAACATTTTAGAGCAATGTGATCAAAGTACAACTTGTTGACAAATGGACAACATTTGGCCATTGGTTATCATCTTGGAAAAGGTTGTGCAAATTTTTTTCACTAAACGTTCAGTCATAGGATGAGTCCTGAATGCTGTTGGCAGGTGCATGGGTGCCTGGTCCTTAGCCTGTTTTTGAATGAATCAAGTGTTTGATCATAGGCGA
>Ga0116229_10007274_pt1 | contig 17585 bp, 11 predicted proteins | sample S1TSphgellanicum_3_FD_87313 | JGI IMG/M metagenome (GOLD analysis project Ga0116229, IMG submission 87313) | Host-associated microbial communities from peat moss isolated from Minnesota, USA - S1T2_Fc - Sphagnum magellanicum MG | ecosystem: Host-associated > Plants > Peat moss > Unclassified... | reverse complement strand
TCTCTCCCTACCTCAATTACCCAAAAAAAAAAAAAAAAAAAAAAAAAAAAAAAAAAAAAAAAAAAAAAAAAAAAAAACAAAAAAAAAAAAAAAAAACAAAAAAAACACAAAAACAAAAAAAAAAAAAAAAAAAAAAAAAAAAAAAAAAAAAAAGACTAAAAAAATTATTAGAAAATTAAAACTGAATTAAATTAAATAAGATTAAACCACGACACTTCTGAAAAACGAAAACACAATTTCTTTTACAAAATAGAAACAAGAAAAAGCTGCGGAAAACAGCCCAGAAACTGTAACTGCATCGACGACATGAAAGTGCTTCACCTGCAAAACATGAGGTAGTATCTACTTCAACAAAACACTGCCCAAAAAGTGACCAAAACAAACGAGAAAGGGATCGAAAGGACGCTTACAAAGCAGCGCAACAGAATTACGTCCTTGCAACCTCGCAGGCCTTCGTCGAAAGACAAGAAAACCGCGCAATTGCGACAACAGAACCCCAGTCGATCTCAACAGAAACACTGCATTTGAAGATTGTGAGAGGGAGAGAATGAAGGGGAAGCCCGCCGTTCTCGTTTACTTACGTGAGCGCGTTTCCTTTAGGTCGCCGTAGGATGGTCTTGCAGTAGCGGTGCCGCAGCTAAGAAAAGCGCTAAAAGTAGCGCTAAAATAGTGGTCTGTGCTTATCCCCTCTAAATTAGCGATCTCCAATTGATATAATAATTTTAAAGATTAGTCCAATCAAATATTAGAGTGAAAGAGTTGCGTTATTTGGAAAATTAAAGAGTCTCCCCTTTTTTAATTCATTATTTTTTCGTTTTGCTTCATAATTATATTAAACCAAAGGTTAATTTCTAGTTGACCATGCACTATATGATATATTAATGAAGGTGCACACTTAATGATAACTAAATATTGGAATTATGTTAACTTAATGTGCATTCGCACATGGTGTTACGCTTAATGATGTGGAATTTGATGTGTCATTTAAATTTCAATTAAAATGATAAGATTTTTTAAAAATGTTGTCCATGTGCATGAAATTATAAAATAAATACATTGTTAAATTGGGACCCCCAAACTTGGCTAGATAAACTAATTTAATATTTTTGGAAATTATCATTCAATTGACAATATGCCACATCATCATTTTGTACTTATGTACATGATAAAACAAAATAATAACAATAATAATATAGTCACGTAAAGCTTTATTAAAAAACACACCATCTATTAGGAAAATGTACAAAAGAGTAAAATGAAGGAAAAGGGAGAATTGACAATATGTCAAGTAGGCTCAAAATAGGTGTCAAAATCTTTCCATGTCCATAACTGATTGCCTATGGTAGGTTGGCCCTATTTATATGTCAAAAATTAACAGCTTGTAATAGATCAGTCGTCGTGATGGTAGGTGTGTTTTGAAGGGGTGAAACTCGAAATGTAGCTAAGCTTACAATTGCTGCTCAACTTAAGATGGAGGACGCCTACATTTTTTGTAATGTGATCAAAAATTTTTGACGAAGAAAAGTGACCAAGGTGGAAAGATGAAAGCCCTTTGGCCCTTTCAAGCTCCAATTGGCATTAACACAATCATGTAAAAACACATTGACATGTTTGTGTAAGCAACCAAATACCTCAATTGCTAAAGGGAGGAATTGATTAATGGGGTGTTGGTTGCGATAGCTTGGGTTACATTGAAAACGGTAAATCCTTGAGTTGTGCAAGATCGGGGAAGTAAATATGCTTGTGTTGGGTCGACAATGACAACATTGGCTAGGGTGTGAATGCCATCTTTGGTAAGCATAATGTCAACTCGTTAATGAGAGGAGTTGAATGTGGTTGAAGGAAGCACATGTAATTCTTCTCGTCCCACGTGGAAGCTAACATCTCACACAATGGCGGCAAAAGTGTGGTGAATTGCTTCATGGGTTATAGTGCATTCATTACCATGAACACAACGTAAGAGGTGGATACCCATAAGGTTGATGGGATGTGTGCACACACATTGAGAAATGCTTGCAATGAAAGGATGGGGTAGTTTAAGTCACATACGAAGTGTTGTGGAAAAAATTAAGGAAATATTCAAAAGGTTAAAAAGACTAGTTGAATTATAAGCCAAACGCCTACCCTTAGGCCAAAACATGATAAAATTCGGGCACGATGGGCTTCAAATATCTCATTGGAGAACATGCTAGAAAAGGTATGATGGTGTAGACGTCCTAAGATGGAATCTTGAAGTTGAACCATTTGTTGTTTGATGAGTTGTTCAAGTGGAGGAAAACATGCATAGGCTAGGGGTTGGTAGAAGATCACATGTTGCCTTAAGGTGTTGGTCAAAAGGAAATGTGTTATTGACTTGTGTTAAGGCTTCAATAAAGAAAGGACATCGATCAACCATAAACCTAGCAGTCATGATTAAAGTGATAAGGACCCAATTCCCTAAATAACCTGTCGGGGCAATGGTTGATGTCGATATGAACCCAACATCACTGAAAGTTATTGGGAAGGAAACTTGTTTATAAGCTAGAGGTCCTTATGGGCTATCAAAAGATCCTAAACCCAAAAGGCACCCAAACATTTGAAGGAGGGAAGAATCAAAGGAAATAAAGGACTCTGTGAAGGTGGAAGATGGAAGTGTACATTGTAAAAGATATAATGGGCATTGCACAAAACAACGAATTAGAATTCCAAAGGCTACTTGAACATCACCCATTCTGAAAAAAAGATCCACATGTTGAGTGTCCCCTAGCAGGGTATCTTTGATGAAGGATGATGTGAAAGTTAAAGTGCCTCATGGAACCCCCAAGACTTTCATTCCTTTGGATGGGGTGGTAAACTAAAATGGGGTGTTGAAATCTAGTGGTAGGCCAGAGGGTGATTATGCTACGCATTTCTGAGGTTGGATAAAAAGACTTATCGCATGGAATTTAGTCTGGAAATGCTCATATGCAAATGATACAATTGAAAGGGGACCTATGATGTGAATGACAATCTACAATGGATGGAAACAAGAGGGGAAATGATTAGCTGTAGAATGTAAAACCCTAAAATGGGCTAAAACAAATAGTGCCCTTCCCAAGGGATCACCTTGACGAGTCTCCATGGCAAATGGGATGATTGTGACATCACCTTCACGATTACAATGATTGTAAAATAGGGGAGACTCAAATGCATAAAATGCATGAACAAAATGGATGAATTGTATGATGTCCCCACCTATTACACGAAGTTTTTGAAATATGACCTTTCTTGATACTGAATTAATGGCGTTTGCCACATCCAACTGAAAAACAACCCAGACGAGGTGAAGGTCTAAGATGCACCTAATGTCGTGGATTTCTATTTCACAACCACCCTTCCAAATTGGTTTAGCGAAAAATGTGTTGCAAAAGTTTCATGGAATTGAAAGCATAAAGCGCAACTTGTGAATCAATACAATGTTTCTCTCATAACAATGGGACAAACTGCATTTGAAGGCTTGGTTTTGGTTAAGAGACGGGTCGTACCAAAGACTCATGCAATTTGGGGTGGAATGTGACCTTATGCGATATGAGTACAAAGTTGGAACAATTGAGGGAATTCATTCGTTGAATTTTCAGGGTGAAAATAGTCTCAAAAATGTTCAAAAACCATCCTAGAAGGACCACTTGCCGATTAATGCAACATGCATTGGAACACCAACTTGAAAAAATCAGAAGAAAGCTTGAGGTCTTAGTCTGGCTCATAGTCTTCGAAAAAAAATGTGAAGTAGCCATTTGATTTAGGGTGTAATGTAGTGAAAATCGAGGTGGTGTCAAAAGGCGTGGGTGTAGGAGAAAATGGTGTTAAATCATGGGTTGCCCGAGAATATTCCCTTGCACGCCCAAAAGTTAAATTGTAGAACTTGCGTTTGTGAGTTGGAAAATCATGTTGGGGAAAAGGCATTAATTCGAATTAGCACCAAAGCTTGGGCTTGCAAAAAAAACTCCTCATGCAGGTTTTCCTAGTTATTTAAATTGAATTCGCTTAAGTCGAATCCGCATTTCCCTATGCCTTGTCGCCCTTCCATGAAGGGGCAAAATGAAACACCATTGGGGTAACAAGAAGAACAAATGCCAAACTGCCACACTATATGGGTCTTGCGTTAGTTTATCCAATGGAAAACGAAAATGTCACTTGTACATCACACCATAGAACGGTGGGGATGTAGTTATACAATCGAAGATGACAAAAACCTAAATGAAAGGACCCGAAAACATCCAATGTTGAAACTCATGTCTAAGCTTATGCAGGCGGGGTGGGAATAAAGGAAGGTATTGGATTGGGATGATCACAAGGGTTTGGATTAGATGAATTGGATGTTTGACAAGAATGTTGGTGACAAACTAACCTTTGATTACTAAATTGGTGCCCATAGGTGGGGCATAAGACTTTAGGTGGAGGTTGAAAGCATGTTGAAGAAATGGGGGTAGGTTGGGGGGTATGATCATGGCCAACTATAAGGACCAAGAGAGTGGGAGGGGAAAAAAATCCTAGATGTGCATGATCAAAGGGGTTTGGGAAAGTGTAAGGTTGGGACCCCACATTCTAGGGGCTAATAAGGGGAACTAGTAGGTGGTGTGTGGTTTGTTAAAATTGAAGGGTTAATTAATGGGTGGTTTGTGATTTGTGGTTTGCGTGGGAGATGAAATGGAAAATAGATCAGTGGTGGTGCATGATAAAGCGAACGGGCAATGGGAACTACGAGGTTCAATGAAATGTGATGAATTGGGGGATTGCATATAAGTTTCACGTTTTAAAAATTGTTTATTTCAACACAATAACTTTAAACCTATAAAGCCAACCACATAAAACTAGAAAAATCAAATGGAAAAAAATAATGAACTATCACAAACAAGGAAGTCATGTTTCAAAAGATAGTTGAACTTTAATTTTGCCATAACCTTTGACATTATCATCTTTACTTTATTAGGTTTAACACAACTTATAAATGTTTTAAAAAACTATTGTGCAAAAATTAGGGGCCTAGAAACTTCTAATCTTTTACTTTTTGGACTACCCAACTAAAGTAACAACCAACTTCAATAACAGAAAAATGTCTTGAATTCAATCTTTTGCTTAAATTTTTAAAAAATTAAAAATTAAAAAAATTAAAAAATCCTAAAAGACATATTATTGGTGAATGATTAACCATTAAGTATTCATACATTCAAACTTGCAATGCATATATATATATATATAATTTATTTTTTCCTTATTTTTCTTTTTCCTTTACTATTTTTTTAAGATTGTGACAAAAACCAAGAAAAACTAAAATTGTGATGAAATCTCTTTCTTTGTAATAGAAACTCTATATTGTGTTTAATTTATAAGTAATGATTAGATTACTAATGATAAAAACTTTCTAGGGTTGATGAAAGAGTAAAAAAAAAAACCCACCACTAAACAAAACCGAAACAAAAGAAAAACAAAAAAACACAAAACCCATCTTCCCTTAACCTCTTCACCTTTGTTGTCCTATTGCTTGTTGATGTTGGTGCTGCTATTGCCACTATTTTCCTTCTTTGCTCCAAAAAATGGTTGTTCTCATATGTCCTAGTGTGCCATGAAACTTTAAAAAGTAGATTTACAACTAATCCCTTTAATGGAATTATGATTAAACTACCAACAAGGCTTCTTTATATTGAAATGGAACTAGAACCTTTTTTTCTTGTTTCCTAAAGGCCTCCAATTGCCAATATTTTTTTCTTTGTCTCTCTTTGTCCTTCTTTGTCTATTGTTTTCTCTCTCCTTTTTTTGTGCGGCACTAATAAGTGAGCGCAAGGAAGCAATGACAATAATGGCAGCAAAGCTATTACTGCCATAGTCATTGCCACCCATATTGTAGCAAAACCTTCACTACTACTAGTAAAAGTATGATTCCCTAAACCCCACCTCCCTCATAGAAAGGAATCCATGGTACTTTTTGAAGTAAAACCACTGGAAACAAGATGAGTGAGTAAGGGTTGCAGCTTAGCTTTAAGTTCGGCAAAAGAAAAAAACTAGTGGAAACAAAAGGCACATGATTATTCACGTCAGGACTTGGGACATTCTTGGGATGAAAGAAAGCTACAACATGAAATTAACACAAGGGAATCACTTTCAAAACAATAATGCTTGATAAAATAGAGTTTTTTGGAAAGTTTGGACAACCCAACACTAGTAGCTTGAGATTGGTCCGAAATCAGGTGAGATTAAAAAAAAACTTGCAAAAAAGTATATTAGCCTTCAACGGGGTGTCAAACTTAGAAATGCACCACTTTTTGTGCCAAACTGAGTTTCTATCTTTCCTTTTTCTTGAGCACTCCCATAACCACGACATATATTTTCACTACTCTTACATGTACAACTACGATAATTACCTCAAACCTTGTGCATTAAATGTTGATTTTCAGCATTTCATACCTAGATTTAATAAAACTTCCTTATTTTGTAAACCTCACTAAAAGAGAGGATAGGGGTGAAAACATGCCCAAAAGTAAGGTGAAGACATGATTACTTTAGGGAAAATTTCTAATAACTGCCAAGTTAACATTGCAAATAGGTCTGAACTTATTTGTATTTTTCTACTAATGTTAAACTGGGGTTTTAAAACCTTAAAGGTAACATATCATTAGGTATGGATGCATGTGTGGATATGCACCTAACATTAATGATAATTAGACTTTAGCAACATAATGATTAGTAATGTGGTGCTAGCAATATATCACTTACTTGGCGTTAGTGGTGTTAAGGGTTAACATATTTGTTAGCCTAACATTACATATCAATGTTCCATAATCAATTTCATGAGTTATGTTTATGCAAGGGGACATTGGATCAATGTAAAAAGAGTTTCAAAGAAAAAACTAAAAAATGCCACATTTTTCAATTTTATTTAGTGAAATTATGGCAATTATACTTTGAAATGAAATTGAAGTTGTGGGGTTGCATTCTTGGCAAATAAGTGGTCAATTTGTAATGTTAAATAGATCATTTGAGTTAGGGAGTTGATTTTGAACAATTATTTAGTTGAAAAATTGACATTAAAAACTTGTTTTTGAAGATTAATTTTTTTGACTATCCATATTAATTGAATCAAGTTAGGTGGATTCATATTCAAATTGAGGCACTATGTGATGCAAAAGGGAGTTTCATTATTTGCTCACAAACATTTTCCTTACAATTCGTTCCATTCTTTTGTTTTTGAGTTTTTTTTAAATCATTTTTTTTATTCATCATTGGTTTTGTCTTTTTTGAAACCATGTTATTTTTCATTATTGAATTTATCCTATATACTATGCATGGAGTGAACTCATTTTAAAGTTGTTATAGGGGTGGAGAATTCAAAGTGGGCTTCATGAATAAAGTTATAAGTCTAGGTGTAAAAAAGTTTTTTTTAAGGTCTGGGTGACGTGAAGTGGTGTGAAATGGGGTGGGATAAAGTTATAGGTGGAAATTTAAGGAGAAGGGAAAAGTGGATTTTTAATTTATTCATTTTTCCAAGGATGGATATAGAGGCACATAATAAAAGTAGGTTGAATGGAGAAAATTATAAGTTATAAATGAAACTCATGGAAGATAGGGAATTTTTTTTGGGTGGGGAAGAAAGGAAGTGGGTGATTTCCTTCCCCTTTTGAAAGGGGTTGTTTCTCACATGAAATGAGATTTTAATCTTTCCCCTTTTGGAAAGGGAGAGGTAATAGAATGAAAACACCCATTATCAAATGCCCACCCATTAACAAATATTCATTTGGTTAAACCATTCCCTTATGATCAATGTGCATCAATATTTTCCAACAATCAAAGTCACCTTTATCACCAAATGTTCATTGATAGAAACTTACCCCACTTTTATTAAAAGAATTGTGTTAAAAAATGGGGCTATACTCACCCCTAAAACAAACTACCCCTTTATAAAAAAATTGGACCCACTAGTAATGGAATTGGTGTGTTTGGAAATGGGGGTGTGCTATACTCACCTTAGGGGAAAATTTGTCTTTTCATTAAAAGCATGGCCCCACTAGTATGGAATAGTTATGCAACATCAAATTTGATGGGATTGTTGGGATTGTTCAAATTGATGTAATTAGTCTTCAAGTGTTTTATGAAGTGATTGTAGCTTTTAACTTAGTGGTTATTATTTTACAATATAGGTATGAATTTGCATCTACATTAGGGTACCAAAATAATATGAAGCCCTCCTGTGGGTGCATCTAATGCATTTTAGATTGCAAAAAATGATCTAGAAATTAGGAAGTTATGGCCCCCCAAAGTTTGAGAATCAAAAGACCAAAAATGAAAGTTTTGAAACAAGAGGTGATCCATAACCAAACAATGAAACATTATTAGTTAGTCTCCACCTACCCATCACCAAAATGAACAAGAAATGAACAAATTTCATTGATTAAACGTAGAATTTTGTGCGTGTGGCCAAGATTTTCCTAAAAATAATATTATAAGATTAATGATTATGGGTGTTTAAGGGTTCCATGAATCTAAACCTTTGCACAAGCATGGACTAGATGGAATTGTATGGGCGTGAACCTTGTTTTGTTATGTTCCAATCCTTTTGCTCCTTGGTGTTGTTCGTAGCAAAAAATCTAGGAAGGCAATTGTGATGGTCATGCTCTAGTCATGTTTCTTGAGGGCTCCCCCCTTGGTGCCACTGATGTAAAACATGTGTTGATCATCCTCTTCCTAATCAACAAGTTATCATGATGCTCATCCTTTCTTTTCTTGATGCTACTGATGTAATTTGTGTGTTAATTGTCTTGTTCCTAATTAGTTGTTGATCATGATGTTCATCCCTTCTTTTCTTGGTGCTCTTGGTGCAAATGGTGTGTTGATCATCTAGGTTAATAGGTGATTGTGATGTTCATCCTCTTTTTTCTTGGTGCTATTAATGCAAGTTGTGTATTGATGGTCTTGGTCTTAGTTAGTGGGTGATCATGATGTACATTCATCTGAATATGATCCTTTTCTTACCTTCCCCCCGATGTACAATGAATTAGTTACTAGAAAGGTGTAGCCTTGTTGCAACATGCTCGTGTGTTTGGATTCTAGATCCATTGCTTATTTTATAGTTGCATTATCTACTTGTTGCATTATTAATGTTGTGTTATTAAAGTTTGTAGATGTGTATCTAAAATATGGTTTGCTTAAACGTTGGTGGAAAAGTTCATCCACTTCCTTTATTACTGTTGTGAACCAAAATGATGCAAATTGTGCCTTGGCTATTTTTTTATTATTCTTTTTGCTGCTTGCCCTATTTTAGCCACAACATTTGTTGATTTCTTAACATGTTTTTCCTCTCTTTATTTTTGCCTCCCTTCTTTGATTTGTTCTATTATTACCTTGTCCATAATTTTCTTCTATAAGGGGTGCAATCAAAATAACACGTACCGTAACAAGTGTAATGTTTGTTTGGTTTTTTCATGTTTTAAAGTTGTAATTTAATTTGATGTTGAAATTGTAAAAAAAAATTGTTTATATAGTTTTATTTTTAATATATCATGGGAACATGTGAAATAATTTGAACTTAATCCAATGAATAATTAACAAAAACACTCATTAAGCATTATAACACTTGTTTTTAAACAATAAAAGGACTTGTAAATGGATTTCAATTTTTTTGAAAATGACATTTTTTGGCAAATTTTTTATTTGAATCTTAATAAAGTAGTATGAAGAATTTTTTTAAAAATTTAAAAGACTTTTCTGAAGACTTTTTCAAAATATTCCAAGAATATTTCCCCAAAAGCAATCGCAAAAGCAATAAAAAAGTAAGCAGGTGTGGCTTGTGTTATCCCATTTGCATTTTAAAATAGTTAAGAATTCATTAGATGTTGTAATGTGTGATTATGAATAATCTATTAATGGCTCTCTACCTACTGTTTGTTTTATAGGCAATTGGGCCAATGAAAGAAGGTTGTGGAAATTCATTGTTTTAGGTGAGGTTTGTCGAAGTTTCAATTTGCTAGAGATGATAACTTGGATGAAATTTAAATTTATTGCATATTTTTCAACCATTTGTCACAATAGGGTTGTGAAGCATTTCCACATAATATCGATGTTCAGTTCCTTTCAGTAGTAATTAATGATTGATTTTACAACTATTTTTGTTGTATTAGAGACTTCCAATCCTTCAGCAGCCCTAGGTGCATGGGTGAAAACATGGTTAGGTGGTTCAAAAGTTGTGTTTGAAAATCCATAATCTATCACTAGCGATTTTTTTGCAGTTTTAACCATTATCAAACACAAATCTTATAATTATCCCCTATGTTTTTAATAAGCCAACCTATGAGTGTCTTTAAACATGTGATTGATAAAAAAATCCATGCAAAAGATTAAAATTTTTAATGAGAAATAAACTCTCAAGGATAAAAGTTTATAACAATCACATCATTTCAAAACTTTAAAAAATTAAAAATATATATATTTAGAAAGTTTCAATGCACTTCACTAATAAATTTTTCATTTGATGATGCTTTATTTTTTAATTTTTATTTTGACATTACCTTAATATATTTTTTGAATCCATTTTTTTCTTTTTTTGTGTGACAAATGTAGTGTTATCATTTCAAAAGTCCATTATAAGTCCATAATCTTTTAAAAATTTATTCAAATCTTTTATGACGATTCCCATTAAAGTCTATGATAACATGAATAATTAAAAATTGATAATGATATTTTGGAGTATGGTTTTAAATTTTATGTTCGTACATAATTTAGAAAAATTACAAGTGTGATAGTCCAAACTAACCACCTATTCATGCTTTCACTGACATGCATTTGAACCAATACCATTAGGAATACCCTGGTACTTCGTGCTTGAATGGTGTTGGTTTTGTTTGAGTGAATTTTGCTACTTTCATCTTTAGCTATTGTAATGTTATTAAAAGCCCACATTTTTGCATTGTTATAATCCATCCAACCATTACTACATATTCCTCTTCTATTAACACATTAGTAGGCCCCATTTTTTTGGACCTTGTTTTCCCATTTAGATGGTCAGAAAGGGAAGTGAGCGGGATGTTCCAAGATTGATTTGCCTTTCTTAATGAATGTATCCCTTTTTTAATAATTTCCATAACTTCTTCTAATGCATGATTAGTCCATTTACTTCTTTTGGTTGTTTGTGGGATTCAATTGATTATTTGTGGTGTATGCTTCGTTTCTGGTGTAGGTTTGGGGGGGGGTTATAATCTCCTTGTCTAATGTTGCTTGGTCCAACACATTGCTCCATTGCTTATGAGGCACATGTATAGTCATGATGGTTTAGCTCCCCTTGCACTAAAAATTTATCATGTGACAAATTAATAATGAAAATCATGTGAAGTTCGTTCATTGATAAGTTCAAACATTTTACACATGAAAATTATGCTTTAAAAACATGTTTCACACACGAATAAATGTGTTGACAGATAAAATACAAACCTGTGAATGAATGAATGTTACACAAATTTTACATCTTCTTATAAATATGTGTGTCAAATGTGTTTTCAATGCATGATATTAATGTGTGAAATGTACAAATTATGAATGAATGTATTTTGTATGATTTTCGTTTCTAAGTTGTGAAATGTTAAGTTTGTGATGTGGTTCAAGCCTCCAACAAGTAGGGAATGTGCTTTGGGCCCATTAGAGGTACACCCTTGTGATTCTTATAAAAAAACCAACAAATAATTTTTTTTGCAAATATGGATAGGCCTTAAGAACATAAGATTTCAATTTTGAAGTTGAAATGATAAGAACATGAAAATATGAAAAATCCCCCCACTCTAAGTTGATGGCAATTTCATTCATGTAAGCTGTTGGAATGAATTGCAAGTGTGGTTCATGTGAGTTAATGAAGATTTGCCCCTTTGGTCTAATTGCCTTATAACTTGTGTGGGTAGGTTTTTGGATCTAGTGGTAATAATTTTTTGTTGTTGTTGGAACCTTTGGTTGTAAAATCTATCCATGATTTTAACCCTTCCATCATTTTTCAGATCTAAATTTTGCAAATTTGCCATTTTTTTCTTGGTTCTATTTGTTTCACTTTGACAATTGGGATCTGATATGTGTGCTTGAAATCTACCCCTATTCTTGTAGATCCCTCTCCTTGTGATACTTGTTCTACTTTCACACTTGGAAACCCATCATAAATTTGAAGGTTTGTTCCCACTTTTTTAGATCCCTTTCCTTGTTCTTGTTTTATTGTCATATAAAAAATCTAAATTAATTTCTGCAACTTTGCCTCCTTCACAGATCCTTTTCCTTGTTCTACTTAAACACTTGCAACTTGATCTTTTATTATATTTCTCAAACCTATTGTAGCAAGAATGAAGAGCTTTATGTTGAACTAAAGTTCTTTTTCTATGCTTTTTGATAGGAGGACATACTTAAAAAATTGAAATGCTTGGGAAAAGATATGAAAAAGCAACTCTACCAATGCTTGTTATGTGTCCTTGTTGTTTTGGAGGGAAATGGAATGTGTTTTGAACACATAATCAAAGTGTGCCTTTCTAGATCCTTCACATACTGTCGATTAGTTGGGTCCAAAGATCATATCATGTTTAAGGTTAATTGTTTGAAGCTTCAATAACTTTTAAGCAACTATTTGCATTGGAATTGGTCAATTTTTTGCACATTAATTCACTATTGCATGCCTTCCTAACGGTGCATTGTCTCAAGATTTTTCCTAAACCCAAATGTGCAATTTTATGTGTAGGGACTTTTCCTTATGAAAAGTCAAAACAATCCCCATAAAATCCTTCCTTTACCCTTGCCCCCATTATTTAAAAGAAAATGTACATAAGAACCTCTATAACGAAACAATTGTCATTTCTTTTGGTCAAGTATTTACTCTTAAATTGGGCGATAGTTGTTCTATAACCAAACGCTCATTTGGCCAAATGGTCTAAGAGTTTTCAAGATTGGATCTAAAACACTTTATAAACAAACCAAATGCTCACATTTTGTTTGGACAAAGAATATATCTTAATGGCCACCAAATTCCATATGACCAAACATTGTCTTCACTTTGAACTTGGATTTTTTCCACAAATGGGCAGGAAACACCCTATAACCAAACATGTGGAATTTTAATCTGCCCAAATTCCCCCATGCTACTGTTCAATTTTGCGTAATAAAGTGTGACAGTTTACACCCCATCACCAAACCTAACACATGCAATTGTGGGACAACCTTTTTTGGCCCTTTTCCCTACCCACACGTATAACCAAACATAAAACCTTTATTTCTGGTTAGATGCTCAAACACTAAATTATTAGACCGTGCGTTCAGCCATAAGTCACTTTTTGAACAGTGGGCAAGACCATGGGTGTACTTTCAAGGGCTGCTCCTCTATACAGAATAGGTGTTCGATTATAGAGAATCGTTTGGTTATGGGCATGCCTACCTTAGTGCAGCCTGGATTGAAGGGACTGGTGAGTCGTCTCTCTCAAACTGGAGTTCGAAACCTCTTTCTTGAGCTGGCTCCATGCTCAGAAGAGAGATCTCTTGGTGACAATGGAGTTCTTAGCAAAAAGACTTCCTCTTTGCCATTATGGCTGGAGTATCTCTGGGATGGTGCCAAACTTATTCTGAGAAAGAACCACCTTTGCCACTGCTACCATCACCGCTTCCACCTGCACCTGAACTTCTTAGCACAAAGGGCTTTCTTGTTTCTTCTGCAGAATGGTCTGTTGATGAGCGCTCCACGGCCCTCAGAGAGAGAAAGAGAGAGAGAGAGAGAGGTCTCAACAGTGTTTTGCGGGTATTATTGGTTTGCAACCTTTGCAGAACAGATGCATTCCTGCATTTTGACATGCTAGTTTCTTCTTACTTTTTGCAACTCATTGTTATGATTTTTGTCACTGTGTTTAGTTCGCTTATCGGTGCTTTATGTTGGTTAAAACAGGGGAGCTTCTACTATAGGTACAAGAGGAGAGTATGGTTTTCTGGGCACACCTTTTGATGAGCATCTGTCTGTCAAAGAAGATGTTATGGCTGATGAGCAGCCCCTTGCTAGAAAGATAGAGCAGCTTGCAGGAATTGACAGAGAATTGCAGAGGGACTGTCTCCAGGAAGTCCTGACTAGGCTAGGGTACGGGGCTGGAATTCCTTTTTGTACATCATAAATTTAATGTATCTATATCAACAGCCAATGCACACCAGATTTCTGTCTCGATGAAACTTCCATTTCACTGTTGAATGTAATTGAGCATTAGAAGTCTTCCACTTCCCAAGAAGTATGTCAAATATCTCATCAGTTCTTAACCACTTTGGGTGTCACTATTTCTCATCCTTCTTAGACTGTAATCCTTTGAGCCCCCGTTCTTTCGTTTGCTGCTGGATAGAAACACTGCCCTCAACATTAGGTCCTCAAAGCTGTGATTTCAGCACAAAGAATGCCATATTGTTGCTAGTTGCTAATACTAGCAATGGTCTATGTCATTTGTTCATTTGACGTTGTTGTAATTCTACAAAAGAAACCTCTTACACTTTCTGAGCTTTTGCAGCATCCAAGAATTGAGGAGCTTAACATTGTACACCATCCTGGGCCTCTCCAGGAACACTGCTGTTTGCTCACATGTACCTTGGCTTCCATAGCTGGAGAATCAAAGAAGCCTCAGAGATTGGACCTTTGAGTTTATTCATCACCTACTCCTCAACCATAAGTGCTCATGGGGGAACCAGACCCTAGAGCTTGAACTTCAACTCCTGACCTTGAGCACATGCAGAAGCATCAGGTTCTGGAGCTTGAGGACTTTTTGGAATATTTCTAGAGCTCAATGACATGGAACATCAAGACACAGCTGGAATTCCTGTGGGATCATTAGATTCCAAAATCTTGTTTGAGTTTGTGACAATGTTCTACTGCGGAGTGTCCATCCATGTCAGGTGTTGTTTTCTCTTCAGTTTGGAATTTCTTACAGTAGTTTTTGTGCTTCCCAATAAGCTTGATGTGCTAATCCCCAAATGTAGAACCAGTGTCTGCTTCCTGTTTGTTGTGTAGCAATGGAAATTGAGAGCAGTTGGATTGGCATCTTCAGCTGGCTCTCCTGATCTAGCAACTGTTGGTCAGCTGGAATCTCATGCATAAGTGAACAAGGAAGGAAATGAAACATGCTGTTGTTGACTGCCATTGGAGAACTGAACTTTCACAATCAACTGATGAAAAGGCAAGTGCTTTGAAGGGAACTCCTTGCTTTAGACCTTGTACTCGGACACATTGAAATTTGCGTTCCATTGTGTTTATATATTGCCAGAAATGTGTCCTCAAAAACACCCTAATGGAATGCACATTGTCCTCATCTGTGCATTGAGCCTTGGAATTGTGCTATGCCACTTTTTCTAACACCTGAGACTTGTCTGATTTGGTGAGAAAGCTAGGGCTACTCCTTGGGACTCTGGGGATTTGCAATGTTGTTGCAACAAGCATTTGATGGGGATAGGACGATTGTCAGGTTGAGGGAGATGTGTAAGTAGCAATCACTGGCTATAGCCCTAATTTCATGGTAGGAGACTTTCCAAGTTTCAGGTTCACAGCGACAGTTTCAGGTTCATGAAGTGAGATGGGTCCCTCGGATGTGATTGACAACAACATTGTGGACCACCTCAAGGCCACAGAATTGCCATGGTTGAGGTCAGAAGCTCTTGTGTGCCCTCCATGCTCTTTGTAAGATAGTTGTATCTTACAATTTGGCTGAGCCTGTTGGTGGTGACTATTAGCATGAAGTTGATCCAGGGTAGTTAGTGTACTAGTAATTATGTGAGGGCAGCACCCTTCTTATGTAATGAAATCCTTACTAGGAGGATGGAACATACTGTAGTTATGACAAAATCTCTCTTTATCAAATTGTGTTTGACTGACCAATCTTCCAAGGTGGTATGTGTTGCATACTCAAATAATAAGGTTTATAATTTCAGTTGGAGATTTGACTGTCTTTGGCTAATCTTCATTGATCTAGTTTTATCTTATATGCATGGGCAGATACTGAGCAATGAGGCTGTTACTGGAGGGAGTAGCAAAAATGCAACCCATTCTCACCACAAAACCAGCTCCATTGCTTTTGAAGAGCAGCTCTGATTGAGCTCTGATGAACTAGATGATGGTATTGCCTCACCTTTGGACTTAACTAGCAAGAGAGTGGCCATTACTTTTCTTTCAAAATTTCCCCTATTGAAAAGCATAAATTTTCCTTAAATTCACTTGTATTCCTTTGATAATTTGGATGTCTATGTATTTGCTAGCTTGTTTTTAGGGCTTTTATTTTGTGATGTGTTGCTTAGCTTGAGAAAAATTCCAGGAGCACAGTGATTGGACAAACAACAACAGTGAGGTGTAGGTTTCCTGTGCTTCCACTCATATGCTTGCTGTTTGATGATGATAGAAGCTTGGGTTGTATTGATTAATGCAATCAATCCCTGAGATCAATACATTGAAGAACAAAGCAAATTTACATACCCAAACCTTCAAGCCTTATGAATATGGGAATTGGCATGCCTTTATTTTTTTCTGAGAACTATGAACTTGTAACTACAAACAATTGAAGGGTTATGCCTCTCTTGTGGCTCTTTCTCATTTGTTCAAGAATGCCAAATTAGTTTCAACCTCCTCAGCTTTATTTTTTCGGAGGATGATTTGTAAACCATGCAGGAATTTTTAGGTTCAGATGTTTAACACTAAGGTGCTAATTCCGCAGTCCAAAATCCCCTTATGTTGGTGCTGATCTGAAAGCAGAGATATCCCAAGAAGATGTTTTGATTCTGGAACCAACAGCAGAGAAGAACTTTGTGACTGAAGGGGGGAACAATGTCTCCAATGCATGCAGCAATCAAAGGTTGAAGATGGGTGGGCCTGACAAATATTGCTGGGGGAACCCACCATGCTTTTTTCAGGCAATGTTTGGGGGCTATTGTGATTGAAGTTGCAACTTTCTTCTGCTGTCTATACATTGTGTTGCATTCTTTGTCATGTGGGTCATTGTAAGTGATCACAATGTGAAGGCTACTCTCATCCTATGACTGGTAAGCATTTAGATCTTAGCTTGGGTTCATTTGTGGCAAGGTCACATATCCGGTTCTCTTCTTAAATATGTTTTGCTTGAATCTTATGCACCATCAAATTTAGCACATCCAAATTCCCACTATCTAGGACTGGTGTTTTTTCTAGGATTTTTTTGTGTAGTTTAAGTGGTGATCATCCATAGGAAGATGCAGAAAAAGTGGCAATCATCCCAAGAAAGATTTACCCAGATCTGGCCATAAATCAAATATGTAGGACAAATCTTCAATTATTCTTCAATATTTCTGACTATTTACTGAAAACAAACGTAGGAATCTGGTGGCTTTTTACTTATTTTTTTCCCCCACCTTCCGATGATTGAAATAAAAAAAGTAACGTCATTTTCAAAAATTTCTGTTGCAGGACTGTCCAGGGTTGCGCATGCATGTTTCAAATGGCAGTTATTGGAATGCTACTCCTTTGTAACACCAATATTGGATTCTAAGGAAATCAAGTGGGGGAAAGAAAAAACCAAGCCTGCAGCAAATAAGGCACGCCCTGCTTCTTGAAAGGAATGTAACAAATTTGTGGCATA
>Ga0116229_10007273_pt1 | contig 17586 bp, 12 predicted proteins | sample S1TSphgellanicum_3_FD_87313 | JGI IMG/M metagenome (GOLD analysis project Ga0116229, IMG submission 87313) | Host-associated microbial communities from peat moss isolated from Minnesota, USA - S1T2_Fc - Sphagnum magellanicum MG | ecosystem: Host-associated > Plants > Peat moss > Unclassified... | reverse complement strand
TGCATGGGGGTGCGGCCTCTTCGACTGCCGAACTTGAGCGCCTGTGGCTCTTAGATCGTGCGGGCGGCCGCGGCCGGACGCGACGCCGGCGGCGCACTCGGAGCCGTACTCGCCGGCGCCGGCGCAGCACTCGGTGCGCCGCCCAGGTCGCTCGTCTGCCGTTCGGTGATCGAGTTCAAGAATTTCACCGAAGCGATCTCGAGGCTGTCGATCAGGGCCGTCGTCTTGGATTCGAGAAACATGTGCGCGAGCAACAGCGTGATCGCCACGGCCAGTCCCGAGGCGGTGTTGTTCATGGCGACCGAAATCGCGAGCGACAGCAGGCTCGCCTTCTCGGCGGGGTTCGCGGATGCGACGGCACTGAACGCACCGATCAAGCCCGTGATCGTGCCGAGCAGGCCGATCAGCAGCCCCACGTTGGCGAGCGACGACAGGTAGTGCGTACGCTTTTCGATGCGCGGAATGACTTCGAGCATGCTCTCGTCCATGGCCTTCTCGATATCGTCGCGCCGCCGCGCGCTGCCCACGCGGGCCACGCCGTAGGAGAGGATCGTCGCGATCGACGCCTTGGAATTCTGCGTGAGCGCGACCACCTGCTTGAAATTTCCGGCGCTCAAGGCCGGCACCAGCGACTCCCAGAGGCCGCGATTGCGCAGCGTCTCGCGGGACAGATAGACGAAGCGCTCGATCGCGATCGAGACGCCCACGACGAAGATCACGGCCAGCGGATACAGGAAGAACCCGCCGTCCTTGAAGAAGGTGACAACCGAATTGATGAAATTCATCGCGGGGCTCCTAGAAATAGTGTCGTGCTCGTGACGGACCATGCCATGGGGACATTCCAACAGATTTCGTAAAACCGGCAATGACTCACTTCTCACCTTCCTTGGGCGGCGCCGCATTCTTGTCCGGGGCATCGGCTTTCACCGCCTGATAATATGTCACCTCGCGCCGGAACACGTCACGATCGACGGGCTCGAGAATCTCGTCGAGAAGGCTGTTCACGGGTTTACCCGACACGTCGCCGGCGTCGGATTTCTTCCAGGGCACGATGTACATGACCTTCGGCAGCTCTTGATTGCCGGTCACCGTGGTCGCGTCGAGCTGCACGCGATCGACCGCCGCGGGCTGCTGCGTGGCGCCCGCGCGCGGCTCGCCGGCTTCGTCTTGGGCGGCGGCTTTCGGGGTCGCCGCGGCGGCCGGGCGCCCATGGTCAGGACTCGGTGGCGGCGCGGCGGGGGACGGTGTCTGCGGCGGGGCAGCAGCGGGTGCCGCCTGTTGCGCCACGGCGGCGAGCGGCAGCGCCGCACCGAAGAGCACGGCGCTGCAGAGCAACCCCGAACGTAACGCGGCAAGACGATGGCGGTTCATGCGGACTCCTTCTTCGCCGGCGCGGCGATGCGTTTGCGCAATTCGACCACCCAACCGGCCACTTGTTTGTTGCCGCCGGAGAGCGCCACGTAGTGTTCCATGTCGTCGAGCGCCTGTTGCGGCTCGGCGAGATAGAGGTCGTAGAGAATGCCTAAGTTCAAATACGCCGCAGGGTAATTCGCATCCGCGGCAATCGCCTTGAGGTATGCGGCCTCGGCCTCCTTGAACCGGCCGAGCCGGCGCAACTCGATGCCGAGTTCGGTCGCCGCCGCGGCGCTCGTCGGGTTGCGTTTGAGGGCCTCCTCGAGCACGCCCTCGGCCTCGGCGACACGCTGCTGCCGGGCGTAGAGAAGGCCGAGATTCAGCGGCGGCCCCGCATACTCCGGGTAGGCGGCCGCGAGCTGCGTGAGCTCATGCTCGGCGTCCGCGTCCTGACCGTTGCCCATGAGGTCGAGCGCCCGCGCATAGCGCTGTGCGGCCTGTGCGGGCACGGGCGCCGCATCGGGCGACCCTGCGGCCACCGCAACGACGGGTGCCGCGTCGGCCGAAGTAGCCGCGCCTGCCGAAGCAGCGGCGTCCGCCGGGGCAGCCGCCGGCGGCGCGGTCGGCACGATGCCGCGGATCGAGTCGACTCGCGTCTCGCTGATCTCCACCTTGCCGTAGCGGCCCGGGTTCAATTGTGCGAGCGCCGCGAAGCTCTTCTGCACCCATTCGTCATAGATTCCGTCCGGGGCGCGCGCCGCGTTGACCTCGTGCAGTTTGATGGCCTTTTCCTCGAACGGGAACGCCTGTTCCTCGAGCAGCACGTCGTACTGTTCGAGCTCGTCCTTGGACAGATTCCGCGGTCGCTCGGAGTCGAGCAGATCCTTGCCGAGCTGCCGGTAGAGCTCCCCGCTCTCGTAGGTGGCCGCCGTGGTGACCTCGGCGACCTGATAGTCGGCCGCCTCCCCATAGGCCTTCAGGGCGGCCTCCATGGCGCTGCGCTTGTCGGCAAGACTCTTCTTGAGCGGCGCGACGAGTTTGATCGCCCTGAATTCGTCACGTAACGGCGCCGCGAGCGTCAACGTGGCCTTCGCGGCGAGTGCCCGGCTCCGATCGGTGCGCAGGGCGCCGGCCGTGCGGTCGGCGGTCACGATATCGCGCAACCAGTAGTCTTGGGCGCGGCTGTCGCCGGCCTGGGTAGCCATCTGACTCAGGCGGTTGCGCGCCTCCATGGCCGGATTCAGCGGTTGCGGGAAACGCTTGACGAAGGTCTCGAGCATGATGCGCGACTTTTCGGAGTTGTGTGCCTTCTCGTACAGATCGGCCGCCTGGAGCAGCGCCTCCCGCTGCACGTCCGGCGCCTCGCCGGGTGAGGCGGCGATGCGTTCGAACTCCACGGCGGCGGCATCGGGACGATCGGCTTGCGAATAGGCGACCGCGAGCTTGCGCGTCACGTCGGGCTGCAGCGGACTCTGGGGAAAATTGCGCCGCAACCCCTCGAGCACGACGATCGCCTGGGCCCATTGCTGAGTCGTGATCAACAGCGCTGCCGCGTCGAAATCGGCGTTTGCCCGCACCTGGGAGCCCGGCGCGAGCTCCCCGACGCGCAGGAAGTCGTTGACCGCGCCCGCGCTGTCGCCGCTCTGGTTCTTCGCCTCACCCTGTTTGTAGATCGAGGCGGCGAGCCGTTCGACGATGGCCGGCCGCTCGGGATCTCCCGGCGCCATCAAGCCTTGAGCGTTGGCGTACGCGGTCTCGGCCTTGGCGAAGTTTCCCTGCTCGAAGTTCGAATTGCCGACGACGGTCCAGGCGATGCGCTGCTTCTCGGCATCCACGGGCGGCGTGCGCGCGAGCAGCGTCTCTGCGGCCGCCGTTGCGCGGGGATAATCCTTCTCGGCATACAGCGCCGTGGCCGCGCGCGTCAGCACCTGTGCACTCTGCGGATGGCCCGGAAACGTGTCGGCGAACTTGAGCGAACTGTCGATTTCCGCCGCATGCACCGATGCCTTGGCCTCGCCCGTGAGGCTGTCCTCCTCCTTGCCGTAGGCGACCACGGCCGCGTAGCCCGCCTCCGCCGCCTTCGGCTGATCGCCGTAACTGTACGCGGTGTGTTCATATTCCTTGGCCGCCTCGAGATACTGTCGGCTCTCGTACAGCGTGTCGGCGAGCAGGAAATTGGTCACCGCGGACTCGGGATCGTCGGGAAACGAGTGCAGATAACTGCGATACCACTTCGCCGCGACCTGGTAGTCGGCGACGCTCTGGGTGCGCTGGGCCTCGGCATGGTAGTACTGCGCGACGTCCTTGAGGTTCGTCTTCAGCTGCGCGACGACCGTCGGCTCCGCCTGCGCCGTGCGGTGCTGCCAATAGGCCGTGCCGAAACTGTAGTCCTCGACGAACTCCTGCTTGCCCTGCAGCACGAGCTGCGGAAATCCGCCCTTGGCGTAGGCGTCGATGGCCTGCATCTGCAGCAGCGGTGCCTTTTCGTCGTCGCGGTCCTCGAGCACGAAAGCCCGATAGGCGTCCGCGGCATCGGTATAGCGCTCCTTCGAGGCGTAGAGGTCCCCGAGCCTCGCATACAGGAGGTAGGCGTACGGTCGCGGCGGCAGGCGTTTGAGGAACGCGTCGATGCTCTTGGGGCCGTCGAGATACGAGAACGTGATGGCCATGACGCGGAACGTGTCCTCGACCAGCTCGCGATTCGCGCGGCTCAAGCTGTCGACCTCGATCAACGCCGGCGGCTGGCCCTTCGACACCAGCACGGCGTCGAGCACGTGCGCGAAGGAATCGAGGCTGCGTTCATTGTCGCCCTGCTTGAACAGCGACCAGCCCTGCTTGTAGAGGCTCTGGTTGTAATAGGCCGACGCCGGACCCTGAGCAATCACGGCCTCGTAGGCGCCCTGCGCGGCCGGATATTTCTTCGCCGAAAACAGGAACTCCCCGCGGCGAAACTGTGCCTCATCCAGGTAGCGGCTGTGCGGATAGCTCGTCACCAGGCGATCCAGCACCGCGAGCGCCTGGTCGGGCTGGCCGCTCTGTTCATAGGCGCGGGCGAGCTGGTAGAGCACGGCGTCATTGCGGTCGTAGTCGGGATACGCCTTGAGCAGCGCCGTATAGAGCATGATTGCCTCGCTCGCCTGCAGCGCCTCGTTGCCGGCGAGTTCCCGTTCGATGCGCGCGGATTCCGAGCTCTCGAGATGCAGGTCACCGAGCCGGCGCAGCGCCTCCGCGCGCAGTTCCGGATCGCCCGCGTTCAGATCGAGGAAGCGTTTGTAGCTGTCCATCGTCTTCTGCGCGTCGACGTTCGTGGGGGGACTGTTCTCGACCGGTACCTCCGCGTTCTCGAGATCCTTGATCGTGGGCGGTGCGGACGCGGCGGACCACGCGCACGGCGCGCCTGAGAGCGCGAGCGCCGATCCCAGCAGCGCCGCGAGCCTGCGCGTCACGGCGCCGCCTTCGGCTTGCCGTTCGAGGCGCGATCGTAGATCGACGCGAGCGCGTAGCGTGCCTGAAGCTGATAGGATTCGATGCGCCGCTTCTGGTCCTCGAGTGCGTCGACCGCGAGCGCCTGCAGATAGCGGTTTTGCCGTTCGGCGACCGCGGCCAGGCGCTGTTGCAAGGCGTCCATGCGGTTGCGCACGGACAGGACCCGCTCCGCATAGCCGCCGGCATCGGCTGGCACGGTCTTCTCGGCCTGATCGACCAGCACCGCACGGTGCTGGGTTTCCTGCAGCGCCGCGCCGAGTTCGCGCACCGCGCGACGCTCGTTCAAGAGTCTGGCCTTGAAGCTCGCGTCGAGCCGCCAGTACAGCACGCCTTTCATGAGGCGTTCCTTTTGACGCATCTCGGCGAGTTCCGGATCGTCCGGATGCGCCGCGAGATAGTCCTCGATGCGCTTCAGACGCGCCCAGGTGGCCTGTTCCTGCGCGGTCCCGAGCGCCACGACATCACCGGTGCGCTCGATCTCGTCGAGCCGCGACTCGAACTCGACCCGCTGACGCCGCAATCGATCCAGGTCGGTCGCCGCGAGGACGGCATTCGCCTTCGGCAACCGCGCCGCGTAGGCGACGCGCTTCGTGTCCAGGATGTCATCGAACGCTGCGAGGCTGTCGCGCCAGGATTCGAGGTTACGGCTCATATAATTGAGCTCGCGGTAATTCTTGAGTCCCTCCTGGAAATCGTTGCTGGCGAGCAGTACGTACAGATAGCGGGACTCCGGCGCGTCGGGCAGAGTCTTCAACTGATAAACCCAGCTCACGTTCTTGTTGCGGTCGTCGGCAAACAGGCGCTCGAGCAGAGTGCCCGCGCGGATCGCCGCGATGGATTCGTCGATGCGCTTCAATTCGGCATCGAAGGAGTCGATCGCGCTCGAGTAATACCCTGCGGCCTGACCGTCGGCATGCAGCTGTGCGAACGCGTACGGGACGGTCAGATAGGACTCCTGCACGGCCGCATCGAGCAGGTTGCGCTTGTGGAGTTCGACCCAGGGCACGAGCGCCCGCTTGAAGTCGCCGAGGCTCGCATCCGCCCACCCCGCTCCGAGCAGCGCCTTGCTCGAATACGGCCCTTCGAGGCGCACCCGCTCGAGAATGGGTTTGGCCTCGGCCGGCCGTTTCGCCTGCAGCAGCGCGAAGCCGAGCGCGAGATTGGCCTTGTCCTTGAGCGCGAGGAACTCCTCGCGATCGGAGTGCAGGCGGCCGACCGCATCGAGAAACGGAATCGCCGCGTCGAGCCGGCCCTTGCGCACCAGCGCGACGCCGAGATTGAACTGGGCGTAGGAGGTCCAGCTCGGCGCCCCGCGCCACGCCTGGAGCACGGCGATCGCATCGTCATAGCGGCCCTGGCGCATCATGATCTGGGCGAGCAGCATGTAGCGCTCCGCATTGATGCGCGGATCGACCGTGTCGGTGACCTCGCGCAGCGCGCGCTCGGCCTCGGTCAGATAGCCGCGCTGGTACCAGGTCTTGCCGAGAAAATACCAGGCACGATTGCGCACCGCCTCGCTCGTGTTGCCGGCCAGCAGCGCATCGAAGATCCGGCCCGCCTCGACGTGCTCGCCGAGCGAGAGGTAGAGCCCTCCGAGCAGCAGCTCCGCCTCACCCTGCGTGTGCGGCACCAGGTTCAACTCCTGTGCGGCGAGCAGGCGGGTGATCGCGGCGAAATAATCGTCCTGGTAGAAATAGAACAACACGTCGCCGTAATCCAGATCCTGGATCTCGTGCGGCGGCAGGCCGTCGGGATTCGGCGCGACGTTCGCCGCCGGCGCCGCGCTCCAGGGCAGCGCCCACAACGCCGCTGCGGCGAGCAGCGTGCGCGGGATGTCACGCAACGATCGCACGCCTCATTCCCAGTCTTTGACCATGAACTCGGGCTGGTGCTTGGCGACGTGATCCGTGATCTTCAGTTCGAGATACTTCGCCCCGACACCCTTGTCGAAGGTGATCGCGGCACCGCGACGGTAGTCGCGATCGGCGGGCCCCTTGCCCGTGAAGAAGGCGACGAGTTCGTGCTTGCCGACCTTCTGGTTGCCGAGGTAGATGCGGTGCACACCGCCCTTCAGCAGCGCATCGGCCTCGCGCTCGGTGTAAAGGTAATTGGCGACCTCCTTGTTGTCGATCTTGATCGTGACGGAGTCCAAGGCGAAGAACGTGCCGACGTCCATGGACAGAAACACCGCGACCTGGGTGTTCGCGGGGAAGAGGAGTTCCTCCTCGAGCACGAACAAGTCCTTGTTCAAGTCGATGACGTCCTTCTTCAAGCCCTGCACCTCCTGGTCCAGGGTCTTGGTGTCGGCGGGCGCATCGGCGGGGCTTGCAGCGTCGCTGGCCGGCGCGGCCGGGACCGCGGCGGCGGCCGGCGGCGGCGCCGGGGTTTGCGCGCCGGCCGCGGCGGCCCACGCGCACACGAGGACGGCGACGCCCAATCGAATCGACACGGCTCTCTTGAAGTTCATAACGGACCTATCGTTTATTCGGGGATTTATCGCGTGTTGATTCGCGTGTTCATTCGCGCAGCAATGCGCGGATGTGATCGAGGTATGCGGCCTCGTCGCCGCGCTGGTAGCCGCCCGAGGCGAAGCGCACGACCCCGTTCCGATCGACGAGGATCGTGAGCGGCATGGCTTGAATCTGATAATCGCGCCCGACGTCCCCGTTCCCCGACAACAAGATCGGATACGACACTCCCATGGATTTGGCAAACTCGCCGGCACGGCGCATGTCCCCGTCCACCGCGACACCGAGCACGACGAGCCCGGCCCGCCCGTAGGTGCCGTACAGATGCTCGAGAGCCGGCATCTCCTTGCGCGAGTCGCCGTCCCAGCGGGCCCAAAAATTCACGAGCACGACCTGGCCACGATATTCCGACAGCCGCAGATTCTTCCCATCGAGACTCTTCAGTACGAAATCCGGCGCGTCCTTGCCCACGATGGACGGGGATGGCGCGGGTGACGCGGTGCCGGACAGGAACCCCGCCAGGACGAGAATGCCGGTACACGCCCAGCCGGCGCCTGGGCGCGGCGATTCGTCGATCACGCTGGTAACCCCGCCCTGGTCAGACCTTATGCAAAATCGCACACTGCGAGCCGCAGTGTCAACGCACCCCGTCTCATCCCGGGACCTTCCCATTGACGAGGCTCGCCAGCGGCCCATACGTGATCAAGGGATCGAGTTGCGCTGCGGTCGAACCCAGCGTGTTGTTCGGATTGCTGCCGCCGGGCCCGTTCGTGTACAGATTCGCGAAATTCCCCTGCAAGCCGTGCAGCGCCAGGTAGTTGAGCACGACCATCTGCACGAGGTTGAACACGTTGTTGCCGGCCGGGCTGCTCGTGGTGTTCTGCGAGCCGTCCGGATTGAAATATCCCAGTTGCAGGCTCATTTCTGGGTTGGCCTGGGCCGGCGTCGGTTTCGCCTTGGGATCATAGACGAGGAAATACGTGGCGGCGACGTTCTGGTTGTCGGCAGTCCATACGCACTTGCCGCGGCCCGCCGCCGAATCGTCGATCATCCCGTTGCTCGCGAGCGAGCCGTCGCTGAACACGTAGATCATGACGGGCTTGCCCCTGCGCGCGGCATATTCGAGCACGGCGCCGATGCAGTTGCCGGCATTGAAGTCGCGCGTCTCGCCGGTCGCGCGGTCGCCCGTATGATAATCGAACCCGTCGAGTTCGATCGTGCCCGCGGCCGCATCGCCGTTGATCACGAGCTTCATGATCGCCGCCGTCTTTTGGTAATCGGGGTTGCTCTGGTATTCGGCGGTCGAGAAGATGCCGCTCGAGCCCACGATGTCGGGATCGAGATCGGGATCGATCGCCGCGGGGCTCGGGTAGCGGTTCAAGAGGTAGGCCGCCTTGGTGTAGGCACAGGTCTGTGCGGAAATCGCGTTGGCATTGGCGGTCGGATCGGTATAGGCGCTCAAGCCGTTGAGCTTGGCGACGCTGATGCGCTGCATCGACTCGAGCACGTTGGTCACGTCGGCCGCATTCGGCAGCAAGGTGGAGAGCTGTCCGGTGTTGACGAGTCCCTGCGAGTCGCTGGAGTCGGCGATCTTGGTCGGTTGCGCGGCCACGTTGATCATGGTCGGGGGCGCTACCGAATTGCCGCCGGACACCGACGATTCGGAGCCGATCAGATTGAGCAGTGCGCCGCGCGCGCCGGCCTGCCAGATGCCGTACATCGGATTGTGCGGATTGTCGCTGGTGTCGTTCTGTGACAGCGCGGGAATGACCGTGCCCATGGTGTTGGCCATGGCCGACGCGCCGGTGCGCGCCTTCATGCCGCGCAGATGCGCGCTGTCCGAGTGATAGCGCAGACCGAAGCTGGCGTCGATGAAGCTCCCCGTCGTGCTCGTGTGCGGCACCATGGTGCCCGGCAGGCCGAGCTTGTTGTATCCGGCCACCGACAGGAAATCGAGCTGTCCGCCCTGCTGACCGACGAGGACGTTGGAGCCGGCAATGTTGCCGCCGCCCGCGAGATCGAAGCAGATGAACGGGATCATGCCGGAGCCCGCCGTGATGCCGCAGGTGGTGACCGCGGTCTGAATGTCGTTGGCGAGCTGAGCGTTGGCGATCTTGGGGTTCGCGAGCAGCGCGAAGATCGACGGCAGCAGCACGGTGGCGCCGCCGGTCATGAAGCTCTGCGCGATGAACTGCCGCCGCGTGGTCGGGCGCGGATGATCCGCATGCCGCAGCGGTTCGTGCAATGCCCGACCGATCGATCTGTTGCGCATGGATGATCCTCTTCGCTGCGACGAATGCTTAGTTGATCGACACTTCGGCCGAGCCCAGCGCCGTGGCGCAGGCCGCGCTCGCGACCGCGACGACCCGGGCCGCCGTGTTGCACGGATTGCTGCTCGAGCACAGATTGCCGATCAGATTGCCGAGCTCGGTGCTGACTGCCGACGGCGACGGCTGGCTCGTGAACTGACCGTTGCCGACCACGAGCGCGGCGAGCGGACCCGTGACCGAATTGACCCCGGCCGGCGAGCTGAACAGTCCGGCCGCGAAGCTCACCCCCGGAAACATCTGTGCCTGCAGGGACGGAGTCGTCATCACGGTGTTGCAGTATTGGATCGCGAGCTGCGCGATGCCGATCTGATTCGCCGCCGAGAAGGCCTCGAGCGTCGGCACGTCTGGCAGCTGCTGCTGCACGGACTGGTACGTGGCCGTGACGGCGGCATTCGTCGTCGGCACGCCCGTGAGCCGCGAGAAGGTCGAATTGACGGCCGCGAACGTCCGCACGCCCACGTCGGCGACGATCGGACCCGGCGTCGGCGCCGGCGCCGTGTAGGTCGTCTCCGGCAGACTGAAGCTCTGGTTGCCGAGCGTATTGAACGTGAGGAAGAACGTGTCCGTCGCCGGCCCGTTCTGCAGGGCGATCACGGTGCCCACGGTCGAGAGCACCTGGCCCGTGCCGGGCTTGTAGGCCGCCGCCGTGACCGTGGTGCTGAGCGGCAGGTAGGCCTGCCCGACCTGGGGAATCGTGCCGTTCAAGCCGATCTGAATGCCCGCGATTGCGAGGTTGTCGGGTACCACTTTCGGATCGAGCGAGATGAACGTGGGCTTGTAGAAGAGATAGCTGTAGCTGTCGTACTGGCTCACCGTGAACATGACGTAGGCTTCGTTGAGCCCGGTCGGCTGCGAGACGTTGAACAGCATGAAGTAGTTCTGCCCGACCCCCGCATTGAAGTTTTGCATGACCTGGCTCGCGGTCAGTGCGCGGTTGTGGATGGCCGCGAACTTAATCAGGCCCTGCCAGTTGCGGTCACCCGAGACCTCGTTGCCGAGCACCAGCGCGAAGGTATTGTCCCAGGTCGAGATGCTCCCGCCTTTCTGTGGATCGGTGACCCCGGTGTTGACGCCGTTCACGTAGATTTGCCGGCCGTTGACCGGGTCGTAGGTCAGCACCACGTGCTGCAAGGAGGCCTGCAGCAGCAATGCCGAGGTCGGCGTCGCGAGCACCGGGTCCCCGTTCAAATCGGTGGAATTCGAGCTGCGCAACATGAAGTCGTAATTCTGGTTGGTCTGGCCCAGCGTGAAGTTGCGCGTCGTGTCGCCGCCCGAGTAACTGATCATGTACGACTTGTCGGCGGCGACGAGCGCGGGCGCCACCCAGGCCTCGACCGAGAACTCGCCGGTGGCCTGAATCATCGAGTAGAGCTTCCCGCTCGCGGCGGTCGTCGCCTGGGCCTTGCCGCCCGGACCCACGTTGATGCCCCAACCGCCCGACCAGGTCACGTTGCCCGTGATGGCGAGATCCGCCTCCGGATCGACGCCGCTCGTGTCGTACGCGGTCGTGCCGGCGCCGGTTTCGAATTCGTATTTGGCGATCACGTTGGCATCGTAGCGTCCCTGGCCGCTCGCGACCGTGCCCTGCGCCAGGGTCAGCGCCTTGCTGACGATCAGCGAGGGATTGATGCTGGTCGGGGTGAGCAGCTGCGCGAACGCCTGGATCTCCCGGAGCATGGTGGCCGCATTGGCCGCGCAGTTGCTCCAGCAGTTATGGGACTCGTTCGCGAGCCGCTGATAGAAGCGCGAGTTGACGCCGCAGGTCTTGGCGTTGAACGGAATGCAGCCGGTGAAGTCGATCTTGGGGATGGCGGCCTGATAGGCCGCCGCGATCTGATTCACGGGTGCCGCGAAATACGGCGACTGCGGTGCCGCGGCAGCCGGCGAGTGACAGCGCGAGCAATACACGCTCGTGACCGTATACACGGTGCTCTGGTAATCCGCGCCGCCGTCGTTCGGAAAATTCAGGCTCTGGCCCACGGAGACGAGGGGCGGCGCCTGCAGAGTGATGGCGGTCGCCGAGGCCGTGCCGGTCGATGCGTTGGCCCAGTTCGTGATCCACGTGGTGAGGATCTCCCCGCAGGCGTTGCTGTCGGCCAGCCAGCAATTGTGACCGCCGCTCACCTTGGTCACGACCATCGAGGCCGACGGCTGCGACAGGTTCACGACCGTGTTGGCCTGTGCATAGGCGAGGTTCACGTCGTCGCTGCGCGCGAAATTCGGCAACTGCGCCGGCGAGGTCGAGTTGTGGCATTGGCCGCAGCGGTTCTGCGCGCGCACGTTGTTCCAGAAATTGACCTCGAAGGCCTGCACGTCCGCGGTCGCGGGAGCGGGCCCCGTGTACGCGTTGACGGTGGCCGTCGGCGCCGCCTCCAGGTTGGGAGTCGTCGGCGCGCCGCCGCCGCCGCATGCCGCCAACGAGAGCGCCGTGGCTGCTACCCACCCGAAGCCAATGAAAGCGGACGATTTCATGGCTAGTTCCCCATGCAGTAGACGGCGGCTTCGGCGAACACCTGGCGCAGCGAATAGTTGTGCGCTTGAAAGTCCGCGATCAGCGTCTGTACCTGCGAGAGGTCGGCCGATGATTCCGGCGCGCGATAACAGACGTCGGCGAACACGCGCGTGACCTGGCAGTTCGCGAACGCCGTGCTGCTCTCGAGCTCCTGACCGAGCGACTTCGCGCCGTTGCCGCCGCCCGGCAGGTTCGGCGACCAGCCTAAGATCATGTTCGGACCCGCGCGCCAACGATTGTTCCACGAATCGTCGAGGGTCGAGAACCCTTGCGGAAAATTCGTGTTGTTGATGTGGTACTTCGGCTGCACCTGGCCGGCGGTGTAGACGATCTGTCCGGTCGTACCGGCCGTCGTCGTGTCGGTGTTGTTGAAGTTGTAGTACGCGAACGCCTGCGCCATTGGATCCATGCCGCTGTGACAGCCGATGCAGTTGTTCAGGAACAGCGAACTGACGCCGCCCGGACTGCGCGTCACGTCCTGGCGGATGCGATCGGGCGGCCGCGTGGTATCCATGATCGCCGGGAGGTCGTTGCACAGATGATTCATCATCGTGAAGCGGAACATGGCGCGGTTCGTGCCGTTGATGAAGAAGGCCGCGGCCGCAGCGCGCGTCGTCAGCACGCCGGCCGTCGCGGCCGCGGGCAGACCGGTCACCGCGGACTGCGTGCTCGCGACCAGAGCGCTCGACAGATCGACCCCTTTCTGGTCCATCGCGAGGTAGAGCGCGTTGTTGGCGGGCGAATACGCCGGCAGACCTAAATTCGGGTTCGCGATATAGACGAGATCCGCACTCAACAGGGTGTTGAAGGCGACGTCGTCGCGGACCATGCCCACCACGGTGGCGATGTAGTCGTTGAGCGGCACGAACACGCTCTGATCGCGGTTCGTCCACGGGGCCGCGAGATTGCGAATCGTGTTGTCGTAGAACGCGGGGTCGTGCGTCGCCAAGAGCGCCGCGTCGAGCGGATCCGTCGCCGTCATCTGCGCGAGCACGCTCGCGCTCGGCGGCACGCCGGCGATGCGGTTGTACATGCGCGTCGCCTGATCGGGCGTGGGGTTCGCCGCGAACGTGCGGCCGAGCGCCGCGAGCAGAGCGAAGGCGATCAGCGCCGGTCGCAGGCGCTTGGCGGCCGGCGCCGCCGCGCGCCGCCGTGCGCCGGTGTGTGAATTCGAATCGAACATCCCGTTCTCCGTATGGGCCGATGCACGCGACGCATCTGCGTTGCCTATGGCGACGCACTATAACCAGCGAAAAAGCGCCCCCGGAATGTCTCGTTGGCACGACGTCGGTGTTTCGCGACAATGCCGGGCACCGATCCCGCGCCTATAGTCTGCGCTGCCGCTGCTGCCTCCTCGATCGCCCGCGCTCATCGAGGCGTACAGAAAAGCGGAAGCGATGAAGTTCTTCTGTGAGTGCGTTAACAGAATCAATGCGAGCGGCGATCGAAGATGCGCTATGACGGCCATTAAGTTCAATCGAGGCTTCCGTGGGCCCGTTGGGTGCCGGCTGACCCGCCGCATTCGCGGCGTGCTGACGCTCGCCGCCGTGCTCGCGCCGGTGCTATTTTTCCAGGGCTGCAGCAGCGCGAGCAGCGGTCACGCACCGGGCGTCGCGGGCGGGGAATCGCTGGTGCCGGGAACCACGAACTTCCCGCTCGCCTACGTGAAGCAGCCGGTGCCCACGACGGACATCGACGTGCGCGATCTCATCACCTCGATCACGGGCGGCGATCTGTACGTGCGCGACCAAGCGAGCGCGGCGGGGAATGAGACCAACGTCACGTTGTCGATCACGCAGGGCAAGGGCGCCGTGCGCGATCTCGACGTCTCGGCGGACGGCACGAAGCTCGTGTTCTCGCTGCGCCTGCCGTTGAAACCTGGGGTCCCCAACGATGATCCGAGCCAGCCGAACTGGCATCTCTACGAGTACGATGCGCTCGCCAAGACCGTGACCCAGCTCACCAACGACTCGATCACGGCGGGCCACGACGTCGGCGCCCACTTCCTGCCGGACGGACGCATCGTGTTCGCCTCCACGCGGCAGATCGGGACCCAGAGTATCCTGATCGACGAAGGACGAGAGGTCTATCCGGCGCAGACGCAACCCGCCGGGTCGAACACTGGCAATACGCCGATTTTCCTGCTGCATGTCTTGAACGCGGACGGCAGCATCCATCAGATCAGCTTCAACACGGATCATGATTTCGCGCCGTCCGTGCTGAACGACGGCCAGATCGTGTTTTCGCGCTGGGAAACCACCAACGGCGTCGACCAGATCAGCCTGTATCGAGCCAACCCCGACGGCACGGGCCTCGAGCTCTATTACGGCGCGAGCGCGCAGAGCCATGCCACGGGCGCGAACCTCGCGGGCACCAACGACAACGTGATCCAGTTCCTGAACGCGCGCCAGCGGCCCGACGGCAAGCTGCTCGCGATCGTGCGGCCGTTCAAGGGCACACAGCAGGGCGGCGATGCGGTGCTGATCGACGCCGACCATTTCGTCGAGATCCATCAGCCGGCCACGCCCACGGGCGCGACGGGCACGGCTCAGGCGAGCGCCACGATGCTCGGCATCACGACGGATGCCGACAAGCCCTCGCCGGGCGGACGCTTCCAGTCGGTGTACCCGCTCTATGACGGCACGCCGCGCATGCTCGTGAGCTGGTCGCCCTGTCTCGTGCAGCAGGGCACGGGCAGCGCGGCCACGGCGCAAGTGTGCACGCCGAGCAATAGGTCGGGCACCGCCGTGGTGGAAGCGCCGCCGCAGTACACGCTCTGGATCTACGATTTCAGCGCGGACACCTTGACGCCGCTGCTCTCTGCCCAGGCCGGCGTCGAAATCATCGAGCCCGTGATTCTCGAGACGCGCAGCCCCGCACCCACGCCGAAGCTCGACAGCACACCGTCCACCTTCGCGCAGCAGACCCTGGTCGCGAACAACGTGGGTGTGCTCAACATCGCGAGCGTCTACGACTTCGACGGCATCGACACGGCCCAGCCGAACATCGCGGGAGTCCGGGATCCCGCGACGACGGCCTATTATTCGCGCCCCTATCGTTTCATCCGGATCGTGCACCCGGTCGAGATCCCGAACACGAAACTGCACCAGTTCAATGCGTCCGCGTTCGGCACGGCGGGGATGGGTATGCGCGAAATCTTGGGCTACGCGCCGATCCAGCCCGACGGATCCGTCTCGATCCAGGTGCCGGCCAACGTGCCGTTCACGATCGACATCCTCGACGCGAACGGCCGCCGCGTTCTGGCACCGCACGTGAACTGGCTGCAGGTCATGCCCGGCGAGACCAAGTCCTGCAACGGCTGTCACGACACCAACGCCGCAAACCCGACGTCGCATGGCCGCACCGGCTTGACGACGTCGGTCAACCCGGGTGCGCCGTTTCCGACGGACACGAATCCGGGCTTGAGCGGCGCCTCCGAGCCGACCATGGCGCTGGCCCTGGCGGACGCCACCGGCTGCACCTCGGGCAGCACGATCATCATCAACGGGAACTCCTTGCCCTGCTCGCAGCTGCTGAGTACGGACCTCATCTACCAGCCGATCTGGACGACCGGGGCGACCGTCCTCACCGGGCAAACCGATTCGGCGTTCTCCTACCTCTACTCGGACCTGAACACGCCGGCGCCGCTACCGGTACCTGCGAATTGCTCACCCGTGTGGATCTACACCTGCCGCAGCACGATTCATTACCCACTGCACATTCAGCCGGTGTGGTCGCTAGCGCGCCAACCCTTGACGCGCAAGGGAACGTGCTGTCCGACCACACCTGCACGCTGTGCCACAATCCGGCCACCACGAACGGCGCAGCGCAATTGCCGTTCGGTCAGCTCGACTTGACGAGTTCGATGACGGCGGTTGCCGTCACGGTCGACGGCGCGCCCGTGACCTCCTACGTGACGTCTTATAAACAACTGCTGTTCCCTCGCGACGAGCAGCAGCTTAATATGGCAAATATGGAACTGCAGGACACGCTGGTGCCGGCAGCGGGTCCGCCCATGGGGCCGGTGAATCCGGCGACGGGTCTGCGGACGCCGCTGCTCGTGGACGTGCCGCTGCCCGTGCCGATGACGGCCGGCAGCGCGCTCCAGTCGGGGATCTTTTTCGACGAGTTCGGGGGTAACGGCAGTCATTCCGGCTGGTTGACGCCGGCGGAGTTGCGCTTGATCGCTGAATGGCTCGATGACGGTGGTCAGTATTACAACGATCCATTCGTCGCGCCCCCGTAGCGAACTCAAGCGGATGCCGCGCCTGCTTGCTCTCGTGCTGGTCCTGCAGGCGTGGCTGCTCGGAGTCGCCCAGGCGGCGCCGACCGAGCTCGAACTCGTGGTGACGCAACCGTACCTCGAGATGCACACGGGGCCGGGCCGCGGCTACCCCGTGTTCTACGTGGTCGGGCGCGGCGAAGTCGTCGTCGTGCTCTACAGCCGCACGGATTGGTATCGGGTGCGCGCTCCGCGCGGCGAGGAGGGCTGGGTGCGCCGCGACGAGCTGATGCAGACCGAGACCGTGTCGGGAGCGCCCGCCCCGATTCCGCCCTACCCGGACTTCGCATCGCACCGATGGGAGCTCGGCGCCGGCTACGGCGTGTACAACCGCGAAAACCTCGTGACGGCCTACGCCGACTTTGGATTGACCGGGAGCCTGGACATCGAAGTCGCGCTGCAGCAGGCGTTTGGCACCATCGACAACCGCCTGATCGGCACGATCGGTATCCGCAACACCGTCCTGCCCGAATCCAAGTGGTTCTCACCGACGATCGGCATCGGTACGGGTTACCAACGCCTGACCTCGATCGCGCCGCCGGCGCCGCTCGAGGCCAGCAACCAGCTCGCCTATGCCTCCTTGGGAGCGCGCGGCTTCATCACCCGCCGCTTTATGTGGCGCTTCGACTGGCGGACGTACGTCGTCTTCAACGACTTGAATAAGACTGAGGAACTCGAAGAATGGAAATTCGGCTTGGCAGTGTTCTTCTAGCGGCGCTGCTGCTGTCCGGTTGCGGCTGGTTCCATCGTGGCGACAAGGGCCCCGCGCCCGTGCCCGTGGATGAGCCGCCGCCCGATCCCACGATCATCGATCCCCAGGTGACGCGCCGTAAGGTCGACACGCCGCACATCAAGTCCAAGGATTTCGAGGTCGGCGTGTACTTCGGTGCGCTCTCCATCGAGGATTTCGGCACGAATCCCATCTACGGTGCGAGCCTCGCGTACCACGTCAGCGAGGACTTCTTCCTGCAGGGCAACCTGGCGCGCTCGAAAGGCGGTCAGAGCAGCCTCGAGGAAGTGTTTCCGGACGTCTCGGTGGTCTCGAGTTCCGGGAGACGCTTCACGTATTACGACGTAGACGTCGGTTACAACATCCTGCCGGGCGAGGTGTTTTTCGGCCGCGGCCGGGCCTACAACTCCGCGCTCTACGTGGCG
>Ga0116229_10007272_pt1 | contig 17589 bp, 12 predicted proteins | sample S1TSphgellanicum_3_FD_87313 | JGI IMG/M metagenome (GOLD analysis project Ga0116229, IMG submission 87313) | Host-associated microbial communities from peat moss isolated from Minnesota, USA - S1T2_Fc - Sphagnum magellanicum MG | ecosystem: Host-associated > Plants > Peat moss > Unclassified... | reverse complement strand
GTGTCGGACTGGGGGAAGTGGCTGCAATTGAGCTACTCGGATAACCTTGTATGAATTGGATGTTTTGTCAGCAACCATGCGGACAAAGCAGGTTGCTGTGTTCAAGCGTGGCATTGGAGGCAAGTCTCTCCAACACTTGGTGAGAGGGTTACAAATCGAGAGCACTAAGAATGCATTAACAACTCTTTGACAACACAGTAAGCCACCAGCTCCACCATGAATGTAAGCATTGATAGGTACAGAGTCAAGAGGTAATCGTTGCCACCGATTTACAGATGGGTCATGGCAGGCAGCCATTAACACGCCATTCACTCGGATCAAGTGAAGGAAGAATGCAGTGTGGAAGGGCACCCTTGAGTATGTCTCGAGGAAGCTTGGTGATGAGATGATCTCTTTCCATTTCTTGCACACACAACGCATTCGGAAAAAAGCTGTGAGTGGCAACCATGCTAACACTTGATCCAATACTTCATCCGGAAGTTTGCTCCACAAGCTTCCATTGAGTGGTTCTTCATCATCATCACTGTCACCCATTTCTTGCACCAGATGTTGTGAGACCTTGTCAGTAGTGATGGGCCCCTCCATTCTTCCCAAACACTGAGGTGAAGATCAATCACATCACAAGCAACATCCCTTTGGAAAGCTCAAGAACACGGCTGGCCTGCTTCCAGGCATCCGAAATTCTCACAACATAGGAGCTTTGAGACATTATCATTAGTGATGGGTTTTTCCATTCTTCCCAAATGCTGTCAACATGAAGATCACCAAACATCACAATCAAAATCAACATCCCTTTGGAAAGCTCAAGAATGGAACCATGTGTCTGGCTTCTGCTGACCAGCCAAAATTCTCACATCATTTTTTAGGGATAGGTTTCCAACATGAAAACAAAAACTTGGAGCTGGTGGAACCATTTAGGATCAAGAAATCAAGGGGTGTGTCACACTGTGGGCTTGCCATTTACATTAAAAATATCTTCAGGCAAAAGAAGAATTTTGGAAACTGAAACATTTCACCATGCAAAAATATAATCTTCAAAAATCCTCTCAAAGGAACCAAAATCCTTCAAGCTATTATAACTCTACTGTAACTAAATCTCAAGTTTCAACGCAAGCCAAAATATCATCTCTCAAAAATCCTCATAAAAATAGACCTATTACTTATGGGCCAAAATCCCTTAAGCTACTATACTCTATAATGAATCTAAACACAATGTCCTTGCCTTGGTAGGCAAGGCAAATAAAACACAACTAAATCCAAGCAAGCGAAGTGGCTTCTGTTGTTTTGTCACGATGGGTTCCCATTGAGTGAACGAGCAAGAAGGAGTATGTCATTGCTTGCAACGTGCAACTCTTGTGGCACCATCTATCTCTCTTCTCTTCTCCAAACTACGCGAAGCTCAGGCGCAGACAGAAGAAGAAACGGCACACAAACCGCTCGCTATACCCGTCGCTTCATCACGCCCGGATGACTTTCATCCCCTTCTAATGTTATCATCCATTCACAGATCATCCCTTTCCTCCCATAGGTATATTCTGTATTCCCATTTACCATCCAAGTGGAACAAGCACTATTGTGTGTGTATAGCGTTTTTGGGCGTATAGGTCAGCATTCTGAAGAGGGAAGAAAAATTTCGGCCTCTCATTATGTCATCCAATAAAAGATCATCCATCCCTTTTCCTCCATAGATACACTCCAATTTTACCATCCAAGAAGAACATGCTGTACTGAATAAAGCATTTTAGGGTGTAGAGGTCAGCATTTTGAAGGGGAAAGATAAATTTTCATCCTCTCATTATGTCATCCATTTAAAGATCATCAAAGATAAATTTTCAGCCTCTCATTATGTCATCCATTTAAAGATCATCCCTTATTTTGTCCAGGGGTATATTCCAACTTTACCATCCAAGTGGACACATGCACTAGTGAGTTGGACTCTACCTTGGTCCCTAGCCTGATTCTTTGGTTCTCCAAATCAGGAGCTCTCCTTTTAGCACTGTTTTTTTGGTCCGAAACCAATTGATTTTCCCTCCAAAACAGGTGCCATTGTAGGTTTAGCCTCAATTTGCCACTTTTTGGTCTTGGACCCTCATCTAAAGGCCTTGGGACCAATTTAAAGCTTTTGACCAATAAAATTGTTTGAATTCATTGGTCCCTGGACCTTGGACCCTCGTCTAAAGTGGCCCTAAAGATGTCAGGTCTTTCGCCTGTGGGAAATTACAGTGCATATCCATTTTACATCAGAAATCTCCACTGAGGTCTTTTACACGAAGTGTAATGGCCTCACAGCAGGCATTATGCCCTGGAACTGATGGTCGATCTTGAGCTCCAGCGTCGGCCTTTGGTTCACAAGGTGTTGGAACATTTGTTCTGTTCTGTAAGTAAGTGTAGGGCGAAGTTGAAGGGGCAGAGCTTCACCGGAGTAAGGGCCCGTGAGGTGGAGCCAAGGGTGGACAATGAATCCAAGAAATACACTAAGAAAAATTGTGAAAAATTGCTTTACATGTTAGGGTTAATGGGCCTATACCTATTTTACCTGCATTAAAAGCACCCAAAATACAAATGAAAATTTCTATGAGCTCCTTTACACTACTAATGGAAGAGGGTGTTGGGAGGTTGAGAACTACCATGAATCAATCCATTGACATAACCCATTGTTATTATTGTTATGAAAATAACTTTTGGTTAGGAGGATACAAGAGGAAGGGGTCTTCTTCAACTTGGTGTTTTCTTTGGAAAAAAGTAGAACTTTGTTTCATAGTCTCATAAGGACTTGCATCAATTAACGTAGTTGGAGGGCACATTACAAGGCTGAAACTTTTCCTCCATGAAGGTTAGGCATTTTACAAAATGTAATGCTCACTTATGCACACTTTTTGTTTTTCAAAATGCCCACTTTCATTTTGTGTTCATTAATTTTTCAGTTGGGTATTTATTTTTAATGTGTCATCAAAATTCTGCTTGCATGTAAAATACTTACATGCAACTAGAGTTTCAGGCAAATTTCTACAAGAAAATATAATTTTGATCACACATAAAAAATTACATGTGATCCAACTAACATTTCAACACAGGTAAATTAATTTAAGATATGACCAAAATTCTGAGTGTGTCATTTTGCTACAGGTGACCAAAGTTTCAATTGCATTCTAATTTTCTATTGCCTATTAATAATGTGTATATTTAGCATACAAATGAAATTTTGGCTAAAATACATTTGATCAAAATTTTGGTTGCATGCAAAAACTATATGCATGATTGAATTTTGGTTGCAAGTGAAAAATTTCATGCATCCAAAATTATTTCTGCATTAATTTTTACGAAATTGATAATCACATGTAAAAGTACATCAAATAAAATGTGGCAAAACATAGAATGAATTTTAGAAAAAGAATTGGAATAAAAAAGGTTTAACAATCAATTGAATTTTATAAAATATATTTTCTCATATCTAATTAACAAGTGATAGGGATGACTAAGATTGAGGGTGAATGGTATGGATTTAATTCTACTTGCCTATGCATAGCTCAAAGCTGAATTTTTTCTAGTTAGTAGCATTGTACCACCAACAAAATGTGACCACCTTTATCAACTACATGCCTAATGTCACTTCCTACCTCACCCCCAAAATATTATTTAAAATGAGGCATTGGGGCCTAGGGCCCTCCATTGGTGGGAGGAGGAGGCATAAGGGCAATATGAAGAGATATGTGTAGGGACAAATCATTGATTTCATTTCAAAGTTGAGATAATGAAAGTGATGAGATATAAAATGGAAAATGTGACATGAAATTTTCCAACACTAAAAGACATAGAGTAAAAAAAACACACATGTAAGAAGTAAGAAAATGAAAACAATTTGAGAGAAAATGAATGAACTCTGCATGGTTTTAATAATTGCAAGGTCATGGCCAATTTGGATTTAGCAACACTAGTTGCAACATTCGCATCAAGAATAGTAGAATTGCTTTTACATTAAACTTTGGATGAAGTTGCAATAGGTTTGGAGTTCTTTTTTTCATCAGAAACTTGCAAGGATGTATGATGCAAAGTTTCCCCTGTGGTAACTGCCATAGCTGGCTGGGGTCATTGGCCATGAAACTTATGACAATAAATTCACCTTAGATGATTTCTGAGTTTTTGTTGGTTTGGGCATTTTCACAATTTGTGAAATACTTGATTGTTCTTGCAAGAACCATTGTTGTTGTGAGTCCTTGTTTTTGAAACATGGTTTTCCAGACCTACTTCTTTACAAGGGCCAACCTTGCAAAACTTTACATGTTTTGAGCATGTCTTGAGCTTTTTGCAATAGTTTTTACTACCCATGGTTGATTTGTTTCCAAAGGGATTTCCCCCATGGATATCCACCAACGAAAGTGTTAGAGAATATCACCAATTGAGAACCTTGATTTGTAACCTTGGTTACCAGCCTTTTCACTTTATCTAATGGTTCAATGCATAGACATATAAAGATGTAGTGAAGAAGGGAGCCAGGGAGAACATATGGTACAACTTATGAAGAGTGGCTAGAATATTATTGAAAATAAGAGAAGCCTGCACCACAATAGTTCGAATAAATTTACATGAAACATTGGAAACTATGTTGTCTGCAAGTAAGTCTCGTGAGTGATTAGTAGGTAGCGCAAAAGACGTTGACCCCAAGTGGGTTGGATGGGTCGTGCACATGAAAGAAGAAGCATGATAGACTGCAAAGCGAGAAGCATATCTGCTCATGATATTCCACAAAACTTGGTAGGCAGAAAATCTCAATTTTTTATTTTGTTGCACTTGGTAGATGTCTACCTGCGACTATAGCTCCCCTTTTGGCCTGCCCACAGACTGTGGTGTTCTGTTTAGCACCCAGCCCAAATTTGTCACAAGTCTCACCATTCACCTTCGTGCTCACTTGCCTATCCTCCATAGTGATGGGAACAAAACAATTTCGATGGGAATGAAAAGAATGTGATGGGAACTTGATGGGAACAAGAGGGATTTGATAGGAATTTTTTGGGAACTTGATGAGAACAAAAGGATATTGATGGGTTATTAATGAGAACAAAAGGAATTTGTTAAAACTTTTTGGGAACTTGATGGGAACAAAAGAAATTTGATGGGTTATTGATGGCGACAAGAGGAATTTGATGAGAATCGTTTGGGTTTTTTTTCATGTTCATTAATGATACAAAAGGATTTTGATGGGATATTGATGAGAACAAGAGGAATTTGATGGGAACTTAATGGGAAATCAAGCACCCACCCCTTCAAAAAGATAACAAACATCCCTGGGGGGGGCATGTTTGCGCCACCCAATTGGCTTTACCCCTTCAAAAAATAAGAAACATCCCTAGGGGCATGTTGGTGCCACCCACTTGGCACTCCTCACATGTTTTATCCTAATGTGTTTGTTTTTGGGACAAGCTACTGGGATAGGTGCTTCCCATATGTAGGTGTGAAAAGGTGTGTGCTGAACATGGATAAAATTGCTAAAGGAGGCAAATTTGACAAGTTTGGCCCATTTCAATTATAGACATATTACTTACAAAATGGACATAATTTGAAGCAAGAAGCATGTAAAGAGGTGTGTAAGGTGAAGGAGGGTTTGTAAGGAGAGAATAGTAAGTTTGTAAGGAAATAAAAATTAAATATTTATGTAGAAACAAGTTTGTAAGGAGAGAGAAGGGTGAATATGTACTTGAGATAGAATAAATTTGAAAGTAAGTAGGTACCAAGGACCTGCACACAAACAAGCAAACTCATCATGTTAATGACTTTGCCCTTTATGGCAAGTTCAAACTTTGAGACCTTTAGTGTAATTGGAGGATACCTTACCCAACAAATGTTTTGAAGTGTTATTTGTGGGGGGTTTTGGAGTTCTAGCTTTTTTTTTGTGCACACATCTATCATGTAAGAACTTATGAAACTTTTTTCTTCCTGAAATTCTAAATTGTTCTTGTCAAAACAAAAATTGTAGTCTTATACATGATGGTCTGATCATGTCCAAAAGATTTCATGATCTTGCAAAATGGGTTTGATCCAATTTACAGAAATTGCGTGAAATTATTTAAGCTGCATGTCCATATATCACATATACAACATATTCTTGTTCAGAGTACTCCATGTGATTTGTGATGAAGGCAAGGTCAATATAATCAGTCTTTGGTTGCTTTGTGTAGAGGCAATTGAAGAAATAACTACAAAATTTCTCAGCATTCAGTGTTGCTGAAGTGACAATGAAGGTTTTTAAATATGTTTCATTGAAATGTACAAGTTCCCAAGTTTCTAGTAAATCAACCAAAATACCATAGTGTTCAAGTTTCTGTTCATTTCATCTTATGTTTCAGAGCTTGCTACGCATTGTAATTCAAATAATATGTTTTATTATTCAAGTTTCGTATTGATAATAGCCATGTTTTAGGTGTTCCTAGGATATGTTTCTTGTGTTATATCATGTTTCTAGTCTTGTTATTTAACATTTTGTTGCTTGATTGACATAATATTTCTTAATGTTTTCTATCTTGTCTTTTTATGTCTTATACATTGCATGGTATGTAAAAAAACCATTTTTTTGCAAATAAACATATATTATTTGTATCCTACATATGCTTTTTCACATGTTTTGTTTTTAGGTTTTTTGTTTCTAGCCATGCCTGAATATCTGATTTCTTATGTTCAATGTTTTAAATAAATTTCTATTAAATGAATAAGTTCCCAACTTTTTGGGAGTGCATACAAAAGGCTATGTGGTGTTCAAGTTTTTGTTGTAATCTTTTGTTTCAAGGCCAACCCTGCAAGGTAAGGATGATAGGTTTTGGTATCCAAGTTTCATACATATATTAATCATGTTTCATACATAATCATGTTTTAGCTCTCATTAGTGTTTGTTTTTTTTATGTAATGTTTTGGGGTTTATTAGCGTATGTTTCATCATTGTTTTGCATCTTGTATATTTCATTTAGTACATGAATAAAAACTTAACAACCTTTGAGTATCAATTCTAAGAACTCATACTAATCATTGGAGAAACACCTATTTGAAAAATTGCTTCACCTAATAATGCACATCAATGTTCAAAGGTAACATAGAGGTAACCCAAAAAATTATCCAAGAACACCCATGTGTTATGGGAGGAACACTGCAATATTATTACAAGTCATCTTTGCTAAAATGCAAAAACAAAGTGGAAAACAGACTCAACGAAATGCAAATGAATGTTTGAAGGATGTGTATAACTAAACATTTCTTTCGAACCCTGAGGGGCACACTTAGTGTAGAGTTTGGGATCTATGTGTGTCAAATGACCATTTTTAGGGGGGTAATTACATAATTATCCAACCTATTTTTAATTACCCTATTATTATTTTGTAATATATAAGAAAGTTCAATTGGCAAAAGGAAAAAAGCTGTGCTCTTGGTACCTTGTCGAGTTTTCTTTCCACAAGCATCTGACCAAAAATGCCCTAACTTTTTCTTAAGGGGAGGACATGATGTTAGGATTTTATTTTGGAAAGTTTTAATTTAGGCTGTGACCTAGAGGTACTACGCTCTCTATATAAGACTTTCAAATTGGGGCCATAGGTAAACTCTTATGTATTTTGTCATAGTAGTTTTTATCGGCCTAGGGAAAATATTAACAATAAACCTTTGGGAACTTAATACAAAGCCTTTTTAACCTACTAACCTAGTTGTGAGGGCCTATTGTTAATTTTAGATAGTGAGATTTATATTGGGGACATTATAGTGCTGAAACAAATAACCGATGATGACAACATTATGGGCAGACCAAAATACATTCAAAGCACAACCAAATTGGCGATGGAAATGTGATGATTGTATTTAATATTCTTTTGGCTGCCCCTCTGCATTATAATATATAATGTGTTTACTTAAGCCTGTCAAGGGTTGGAAAAATAAACACCAAACATATCCCACACTTCTTGCTCCCACATCTAATTGATGGAAATATACTGACTATTGAACAAATTGGAGTTATTTCGTTTACACTGCTTTGTACACGAATACATGAGTTATATTGAATACATAGAGTCGAAAATTCTAGCGCAAAGTTGTAGTTTTCATGTGCACTCTTACAATATAATAAAGTGATATCTAAACTGTGCAAGATGGTTACCCATCATATAGCTCTCTAACTCAAGTTTACCTAAGGTTGTTTGCAATCATATGCTTTTAATTGTGTGCTTTTCTATGATAGTTCTTGCGGGCGGGGGGGGGGCGGTGTAGGTAAAAAATATATATATATATATTTTCCCACCATACATGGAGCACCCATGGCCTTACATTATAGCCAAAACTAGCATAATGGCTAAGTTGCTGCGCTCTTGTATTACTTTTTGTGGTCATTTTTGCGGGAAAATAAGCTATGCAATTCAAGCAAGCTTTGCCCTATGCACTTGCCAATTTTCAGTCAGTAGTTTGGTGTAGGGTAATAGTTGTAGTGCTTAGTTTGAATTTGTCTGCACATGTTTTGGCCAATAAAGTATGTAGTATGTAGCTTAAGCACTTTATACATTAACATTTAAGGTTTACCATATGATAATAGTTGGCAAGGTCATGGCATGGGGAATGAAGACTGTGTGCACTATTGAGTAGCTTTGAGGACATTGAAAGTAAACAAATGGAGGTTTCAAGTTACCTAATTTATCATCAAATCCTTTCTCTGCCAAATAGTTGCATGAAGGTCGAAATTTGGGTTTCCTTTGTGCTTTCAGTGCACCTCTTTTGTAACCATACATGATAGTCTTTCCATCATACAGCTTACATGCGCGTTTGATTCTTTCATAACTGAGCATAGTTTTCATAGTTTGTACTAATTCTTGAACATGTTAAACAAGGCTGCCTTTTTGGTCTTCTTTTTCTTTTGAAACCTAATAAAAACAGGCCAACCTTTCCTTAGGTGTTTTTGTTTGATTTATTATTCGTATAAAAAAAAAACTTGTTTTCTATTTTTATTTTGTAAATTTATTTGACTTTTTACAGAAAAACCAAAAAAAGATAAAATAATTCAACATGTTTCCAAAATGGAAGAAATCCCAGTTAAAAAGAAGAAGTTAATAGAGATTAACAAGATTGGAATGGGCATAGAAACATGTATTGAAGTACCAAATTGGTTAATGCTTGAAGGTTGATGCAATGTATTCCATCAATTTATGGAAAACTTAATTATTAGTATATTGATCAACCCTACACAAATAAAAATAGAAGTAATGTCCGTAGAAAACTCTTGAGAACATAATGCACCTGGGTAAATAAATAAAAAGATTAATATAGAGGTTAAACGAGCATCCCACACCCAAAAAGTACCCCACATAGGTTTCCCCCAAAAACCTCCAGTTATTAGAGTAAACAATGTAAACAAAGCCCTTATTTTGGCACTAGTTTCGGAAAATAACTGAAAAAGAGGATGTTTTGTTAGTAAGAACAACACATTGCTAATAGCCATTGTAATATAAATAAGTAAACTCATCCGAGTTGTAGGAACATGCACATAGATAATGTAAGAATTTTCACCTTGTTGAAAATCAAATAGTGCCACCCAAATACTTGGACAAATAGCCATTATTGTTAAAAACCAACAAAATCCAATGATAATTGGGAGTAGCAAGTACATCCCTCTCTTTGTTTTTCGCTATTTTGCATGAATCCAAACAATGACAAGGAATGTTTTACCTACTTCTAACAGTTAAAACAAGTTTTTAAAAAAAGATGGATCTCCCCAAGTAGGATTTGAACCTATGACCAATCGGTTAACAGTTGATCATTCTACCACTGAGCTACTGAGGAATAATGTGAAGAGTTTCATCTTATATTCAAAGACTCTTGCTATTTAAACCGACTACCTATGGTGCATGAACCATTGAAAAACCCAAAGTTTTAGAACTTTAGGAACTCACTTTGCGTACACCCTACCTTCTATTATACAAAAAAAAGATAGTGATAGCAATCCCCTTGTAAATCGAAAGGTAATCTCTCACACTTTGCTAAGGAAGCTATGAAAAAAGCTATAAAACGAATAGGTTGACACCACAAACTCCATCCCCAATAACCATATTTAAATTGTGTTTTGACTATATCAATCGTACCTAAGCTATTAGATAATTGTAGTCGATGTTAATATTATTATTAATACCTCTATTTCAAAACCGTACATGAAACTTTTGCATCATACGACTCCTAAGTGGAACAAAATTTCGAATTTTTATTTTTTTTACGAAACTAGTATTGAATTTTTTTTGTCTTTTTATTCCCCAACTTGGCATGTTTAGACATTGAGTTGAACCAATAGAAAAAAATTGCCTTTTGTCAAATGGTGGTGGTATGGGAGTAGGCTTTTCTAAGTTTACAATTTCCAAGGTAAACTAGTAACTAGTCTTAGCGCATAACTCTAGCAATAAGATCGGTAATTTTTTTAGTGCTAGACTACTAGGTGTGGATGGTGAGATTTGGGTCACTAATTGACAAAGATTAGGGCGCGAAACATAGTTCAAAGAAAAAAAATAGATTTTTAAAAAAATTTATGTCTTCTAGCACAAATTTTCCATAGCGTTATACGGCGGCCTCTGCAAAGCAACTGGGCCCAACCTGTTGCACTATGCGTTCTAAACCCAAGACAGATGAGAAGTTTTTGTCGGGCTTTCCTACCATGAAAATCATGGCAATGTGAGCGCTTGATTTTTTGGCAATCGACCTCATCGTATAGTGCCAATTAGACACCCATTCTTATAGGTTTAGATGGGCCTACTTTGCAAGATTGTAAGATACCCCCATTCTTAGCTAATGTTGCCCTCAACGATCTTAAGGCAGTGATATTAAAATGCACAAATGCCCCTTTCAAGCAAATGTCCAACTGTTACATGAAAAAGTATATAGACAACTTTGTCATCATTGAGGCTGCATGTTGTCCTTCTCGACCAAAGTAGTCAAATTGGTAGTTGCAGAATTCTAACAAAAATGCGGTTATGGCTTCAAGGAGGCCAAAACCAAGGTAATATCTAGCAGGGTCTTCTAGGATTAAGGATATTCAAATTACGAGCTTCGCTCCAAGTTCAACAACATGTCACTGAGCGTAAATCATTATCATATCGTAAACCTACCTAGCCCACACAACAAAGTATGGTCATTCTGCATACCAAGGTGCACAAGTTGATAGCGTTAAAAGAACTTCATTGCTATAATTATATAAAATTTTAATCTTACCCTCAGAGGTTGGTCAAGTTACATGCAAATTCCATTTGCCACAACTCAAAAACTAAGCAAGAAAGAAACTCACGTCTAGTGTAGCATGCTTGGATAAGCTTACAAGAAACTCCCTACTCGCCTAATGATGTGGTTACTAATAAAATCAACTTTCTCGTCCCCTCACCATAAGAACAATTAAGGAGCGTCAGACAAGCAACTTTTGTTCAACATTACAACTATTGAGGTCAAACCCCTGTTTAAGGGTTTCAACCTATACCCAAGCAAAGACCAGAGTTATTATTAAAAATTTAAAATGCTCATAAATCTCCATACAAAGAGGAAGTCTATTGTAAGTATAATTACCGGCGTGTAGTCTATGGAGAGTCACTATACAATGTGAAACTATTCAATTTGCACTATATAAAACCTCAAGGTGGCGGTTGGAATACTTTTAACATTTAACCTTTGCATGCTACTTGCCATCGGCAAGTCACACAAGGTCAGATTGGATTTGTAAATAGATTAAAAACAAATGCCCTAAAAGTGCTTGTAGATGACAAGGCTTAGGCTCTGTGGAAAGAAAAAATGATTAGATGTGGCTAGAACCAAACAAATCAAGAATTTTATTTTAAATTTTGGACCTTAACATCTTGTTGCTCATGGTGTTTTATGATTAATATTAGAAATGAATGGGGAAGTTGTAGAACGTGCATAACTGCATATTAAATTACTTCAGTGTGACACAAAGCCGTTGATGTTGAATTGGTGTATCCTATGCTACTAGCTATGTCTTGCTTGTTCCTTAGCATGGGTGGTGTGTGGAGGCAATTTTCGCGTCATTAGCACTAGGCAAAAGGCAGCTTGTCAAGCAACTCAAGTGAGGCAAATTGCCTAGGGGAAAGAAGGAGGAAGGTTGTGAAGGTGGTTTCGTTATCCACATTGTGGAGGTCTCAACAAAGATGAATAAGGGGACTTTAGTCCTCTACTGTGGTTGACTCAGAAGCCAACTACTGGGGTTTCTCAGAAACGAAAACGCGTTGGTAGGCCTTGGAATGCTCATCAAGGATGCACGTGTATTCCTCCCGGGTGATTATCACGACCAGCCTTCTTTGCATCTCGGCATAGTGGAACAAGTAACCGGATTGAGGTTTCATTTCAATTTAATTTGTTTTTGAAATGGGTAGGCTAAACGTAAAGGACAAGCAAAAATATCAGGTTGGGTAGGATGGCACTGTTGGCAAATATTATCTAGCGAAAACACAGGCCAGAGTAAGGCTTACATCGAAAGCATACAAGAAAAGTCCAGCAACAAGGAAACCAAGGGGAACTGATAGAACTATAGGAGCATAACTGGAAGGTCAAGTTAGGGAGGCCAAGTCATTTAACGGAAATGGAAGCTTTAGCATCATCATTGGCTGGAATTAGTATATCTGTAAGATTCGGATTACAATCTGTATCGACTAAACAAATTGTTAGAATATCTAGAGTTATACATTCTTGAATAACAATAAATTCTTTTTGTTATTTTATCATTATTACAATATTGGGTAAACTCGTCATGTATTTAATTTCGCCCTGGTATTTTGTATGAAATGTCTTTTTTACTCATAGATCATTTCCAAATCATTTCCAGGCTTCCACCTAGGTGTCCGGGATACCAGAAATATATATATATATTTGCTCACTATGTATTCTATTCCAGCTTCTAGATGGAAGTAGGCTTTTGAAAGCAGAACACATAATGTTCTACACCTTTGGCCTCTTTTTTTGCTTTGTTTACATAGCAAATGAAAGCGTGCAACTTGTATATTTGTTTTGTGCCTTTCCAAGTTAACTTTTTCTTGATTATTACGTTTTGCTTTGTACTTTATTTTGAGAGGTCCCATTAATGGTCGTTCTGTCTGGTATCGTTGTCATTAATTTAGGTCTTGTGGTCTTAATTTTATGTAAGCCATAATCTATAATAGGTTACCCATGATGTTTTGCAGGTCCAAATAGTTTCTTCAACTTTAAGAAGGCCCAACATCCAAAAGTCTATTAGCAGCAACCTTCCTAATTGTTTTTTTCTTCATATTTTTTAATGAATTTCATTTGGGATTTGTGGGAGCCTAGCTAGAAGACTTGGTCGAATATGGTATGCTAAAGTATAGCAGATGCTTAGGCCCTTTTCCTTTTATTCTGATAATAATTATAATAAAAAAATCTATTTTTGTTACGCCCTTTTAATTCAGGCGAATACTATGGACCTTCTGCCATCCACCTCCGTCCATATGATTGAAGTGAACTTCACCAGTGTTGCCTACAATTTGTTCTTAGCCTATTTTTAATTTCAGGCTGTCATGTACCGAGATGTCGTTTAGTTTCTTATCCCCAGTAGTTTGGGTAATCTGCTCTCTCGTTGAGGTTTTGCAATGCTCGTAGGGGTTTTCTTCCCATTTTGGTCTTACCATAATTTATCAATGGCAGACTAAGAACTTGATAGCGTGCATTTATGTATGTCACTACAGGAGAGTTTCCTGTGGTTAATTGTAGGTTTAGTTTGACCACAAGAAACTTTGATTTACTAAAGGGGCTCATTTCGTATAATAGTAGGCTAGCGTTGTCTCAAATCGTTTGGGCTAAAATCATTTGTTTGCTTTGTAAACCTTCAGTTTCAAAAAGAATAGAAATTTTTTTGGCGCTCTTTGCCGTGTTTTCTTCCATTTGCCCCAAGCATAAAAAAAGGTCGTAGAGCAAACATATTTTTTAAGTGTTGCCTCTGGCTCAAAGGGCCCGATAAAGCAAAAAGTGCTTGGGTTGTCGCTTATTTGTTTGCTAGCGCATAATATTAAAGTCACCCTATATTAATTATAATTTATTATTTAAGAATATTACATACCCTATATTATAATTAAATTGATTATTTGAATAAAATGTACCATATTTTAAAACTAATTAACTTATAATTTTTACCCAAAAACCAATATATTACACCTTGGGGCTTCACATATTTTTTACTTTTTTTTTACTAATGTCCCCCTTGGGCTTCAAACATCCATTTGCTTTTGGAAGAACATTTTAAGAACATTACGCTCAAGTATTGTTTTGATGGTTTAAATAAAAATCATAATCAATAATATAATTATTTACGTAAGAAACATGCATATTGAAAAGATGCAATTAAAAACTTATGAGAACAATAGAAACGTGTGCTTTCAATAAAGGTATAAATGGTTTTTAAACATTTTATAATATATAATATTGAATCATGTAACATAGTAATATTTAATATTGTAACATATAATATTGAAACGTGTAGATGCATTTAAATTGGAAACAATCAAGTAGATAGGCAAAGGAACATGATAGAAGGAGAAAACGTGGCCTTTTTGCAAGAATTTAGTTCATTGGAGGAGGCACCACAAAGTTGTTGCATGTGTGACAAGTTTTCTTTCATGCTTCTTTCCTAAATAGACTAAAAAGGATGCTTAGTGTGCATCCTTAATGTTTAACAATTGAACTTGTTTTGCTTTTTGTTCAAATGAATATTAATTAGTTTTTTTGTTTAACTGAGCTTAATTACCTTGTTGTGCATTGCTTCTTTATTGTCTATTTCTTGTGCTTTTTGGGGCTTGTTTCTCATGTGTTTTTGGTGCTTTTCAATGCCTTCTTACTGGGCACTCTTAGTGCTCTTGGAGCCTCTTTATTGTGCATTCTTAGTGTTTTTTGACACCTCTTTGTTGTGTGCTTTTAATATTTTTCGGTGCCTCCTTGATGTGTGCATTTGGAGTAATTCATTGCTTAATTGTTGTGTGATTTTGGTGTTCTTTGGTGCCTGGTTGTTGTGCATTCTTGGTGTTTTTCAATGCTTCCTTGCTATGAATTCATAGTGTTGTTCATCGCTTGCTTGTTGTGCACTTTTAATGATCTTCAATGTTTCCTTGTCACGCATTGGTGGTGCTCTTCAATGCTTCCTTGTGTGTTTTTGGTTTCATCACCTCCTTGTTGATTTGGTACCTTTTTAACCTCATGGTGTTCTTTTCCACCTCCTTGCTATGCATTCCTAATGTTTTTCGATTCCTTTTTAGATTGGTATGCCCCCCTTTCTCCTTTATTTCTTGCAATTATGGAAGAAGATTTTTTTGTAGTTTCTTTTTTAGTTACGATGACGCACTCCCAAGTCACGGGTTGAACCCACTTGAGGGTCCAACTATGTGTAGTTGCGGAAAGTTGGGAGTTGAGGGGTGCTCCCGACTTCCAGCACTAAAAGGGGGTAGAGGGGCGTGCTAGAAATCCCGGGATTAGACTAGGAAGATGGACTAGAAGATCAAGCTTGAATCTGCATCCAAAACCAACCACAAGAGGGTTAGTTCACATTCGAGAACACCCTTGGGTGTTGGGACAAGCCATGGGCACTTTTACACACAAGACTCACCATGGCCTGGACTCAGGGGAAGCCACCACCTTCCCCCATGTAGTATTCTTTGCAGCTCACCATGGGGACTACATCCAAATGGCATTTTTTCCCAAGACCCCCAAGTTGGAGTCCCGAAATTGTCCCGAGTTAGAGTCCCGCGACTTTGGGAGCTCATAACTCCCGATTGTAGAGTCCAATGAAGACGTCTAAAGCAAAGTTGTAGCCCTCGAAGAGAGCTTTCCAACGCCATGTCGCACTCTTGAATCGGGCCTCGGGAAAAGGTCGATTCCTGACTTTTAATGGTCAGGAGTCAAACTACCAGTTTGACTCCTGGCCCTTCTTTTGCCCATAACTTGGGCTACAGATGTCCAAATGGCTCATGCAAGGCCATTTTGGACATCTACTCTTCAAGACCTTTCCAATGACATAAAGAACGCACCAAGGCAAGGAGATTTGACCTCTCAAATCATTTTCTGAATTTTTGGGAGTCTCGAAGGACTCCAAGTCTCCACTTTTGGGAGTGGGAGTTGCATTCTCCCACTTTGTTCAAAGTGGGGTTGCGACATATGAGCTTCAGTTATTTTTCTTTTTGGTCATTAGTTTTTTTTTTGGTCATTGTTTATAATTTTTTTCCTTATTTTTTCTTTTATTAATGTGTATTTTTTGCCATTGATTAGGGTGAGGGGGAAGGAAGAGGAAGCAATTTCTTGTTTCCATTTTCTTTGACAAGGTGGGTTTTCATTTCATTTAACTTTTTTTTTCCATTGTACATTTTTTTCTTCTTTTTTTATTTTTTATTTTTTATTTTAATTATAAATTTGCTAATTATTCAACATGTATATGTCATGTGCAAGACTACAACCCCACTTGCATAGAAAATAATCACACATTGTAACATTCACATTTTTTTTCACATCTTTCACTTGATGGAAAGAGGAGGGGAAAAAACTTAGTGATTTTCCCTTATAAATGCTTGTAAATGCTTTGATAGTTTTGCTTTGATATTCATAACATTTAAAAAAAATTTCTCCTCCATGTTATGTAATATTTGTTTAAAAATGAATTTAAATCAAAATGAAAATGTAATCTTAATTGATGGTGAAAATGAAATCCATTTCATCAATGAATATTATGGAAGATGAAATTTTGAATGAAAGTTTTCTAACATAACAAAACATAACAAAGTTACAAACCCATTTGCCCAAGTTAATTTGATTGATGATGATTATAGGATTGTTTTTGAATTGTCTATGTTTGCTATCAATATCATGAGGGAAATTTATGGTATTATAAAATCTTTCCTTTTTGTTAAAAAAAAAATGAAGAAAAAAAATCTCACAACATATTATGTTTGATTCTAGATTGAAAAACCTTCATCTAATATATATTTTTAGTGGCTATGAAGAAGGTATGAACATTTTTGAAGAATATGATATATGACCATTATATCCTATGCTTTTGAAATGCTATCATTATTTACATTCAATAGTAGAATCTAAAGTTAGATGTGCAAATCAAATAAACAATGCAAATTCCAATTTGGATATTTTTTAACAAACTTTTAGCACAAGTGAGTAAATGAAAGAACTTGTCACCAAAACATTGTTGATTTTCAAATGTTACCAAGTAAATCCCAAGGAAATCAAATGTCCTTTTCAATGGTGGGGAAAACATGAAGTAGTGTTTCCTCTTAGTTTTTTGGCTTGCCAAATCCTAGGGATTGTAAGATCGCAAATTGAAATTGAAAGGATTACTTTTTTAGTAAGCATATTTACAAACTTAAGAAAATGTCGTTTACAATCAAACAATTTAGAGAGATTGATTTTTTGAGCAAAAATTGACAAAATGATCCGAGAATTCATTTAAAACCACTTTCCAATCTGGTGGAGATGATTGAGAGGGATTTAGATTTTGAGATGTTAAAGGAGTTTAAAGGTTCTTTTGCATGGGATGAACTTGTAGACATATAAAATGCTGAAAGAAAAAATTACATGTTTTTT